>Ga0325403_1000270_pt1 | contig 32708 bp, 18 predicted proteins | sample PopdelMetagenome_19_FD_205665 | JGI IMG/M metagenome (GOLD analysis project Ga0325403, IMG submission 205665) | Populus deltoides microbial communities from Bellville, Georgia, United States - Xylem-PdKOR-R4 | ecosystem: Host-associated > Plants > Phyllosphere > Stem > Wood/Secondary xylem... | reverse complement strand
TGGTTAACCAGATCCCTCACCGTCACGTGAACATAATCTCCCTCCCCCTCTCAATCACTCACTCACCGCCATCGATCAGCTCCCATCTCTCATCAAAGAAAACCAGAGCAAATCAACCCCCCCCCCTCCTCGGCTCCACCAAGCAACAAAGAAAGAATCATATAATCAGATCTAAGAAATAAAAAATGGGACACCTAAATCTGCCCGCGTCGAAACGAAACCCACGCCAATGGAAACTACTTGATTTAGTAACGGCAACATTCTTCGGTTTAGTCTTCCTTTTTTTCCTTCTAGTCTTCACTCCACTCGGCGACTCTCTTGCCGCTTCAGGCCGCCAAACACTCCTCCGCTCCACCTCTGATCCACGCCAACGCCACCGTCTTGTCGCTTTGATTGAGGCGGGGCAGAATGCTCAGCCGATTGAAGCTTGTCCTGCGGACGAAGTAGATCACATGCCTTGTGAAGATCCTAGAAGGAATAGTCAGTTAAGTAGAGAAATGAACTTTTATAGAGAACGTCATTGTCCTCCCGTTGAGGATACTCATCTTTGCTTGATCCCGCCACCTGACGGTTATAAGATTTCTGTTCAATGGCCTCAGAGTTTGCATAAGGTATGCACTTTTGCTGAATTTCTTGTATTTTTAATTAGAAATAGTTTATTTATGTGTTTTTAATAGTCATAGTTGTGGTAGTAATAGGGTTATTTTCTTACTGATCTTGTTAGTTTAATTAGTTTATTTACACTCTTTTTTTTGGGTAATTTGTATTGATATACATTGATGTCCGCGGTCTTTTTTGTGTTTTGATGTCAAGATATGGCATGCGAATATGCCGCATGATAAAATTGCTGATAGGAAAGGTCATCAAGGATGGATGAAAAAGGAAGGAGAGCACTTCATTTTCCCTGGCGGTGGAACAATGTTTCCAGAGGGTGCTGTACAGTATATTGAGAAGCTTGGGCAATATATTCCTATCAAAGACGGGGTTTTGAGGACTGCTCTTGATATGGGATGTGGGGTAGGGAATAATTTTTTTTTTTTTTTGTGATTTTTAGTTTGTAAACTTGTTGTATACCGGAGGTTTCTTATGACATCGTGTTCTAGGTTGCTAGTTGGGGAGGATATTTGCTGAAGGAAGGGATTTTGACTCTCTCATTTGCTCCAAGAGATTCACACAAAGCACAGATACAGTTTGCACTGGAGAGAGGGGTTCCGGCATTTGTTGCCATGCTTGGCACTCGGAGACTCCCGTATCCTGCATTTTCATTTGACTTGGTGCATTGCTCCCGATGCTTGATCCCTTTTACAGCTTATAGTAAGTTCTTTATGACTTGTATCCTTCTATGTTTTCATATTCCTCGGATACAACCTGCCAGTAGATCTTACATTGAAGGGATCTGGTTTTGCAGATGCATCTTATTTTATCGAAGTAAATCGGTTACTTCGTCCTGGAGGATATCTTGTCATTTCTGGACCACCTGTGCAGTGGGCTAAACAAGACAAGGAATGGGCTGATCTCCAGGCTGTGGCAAGAGCATTGTGCTATGAGCTGATCGCTGTGGATGGAAACACCGTCATATGGAAAAAACCCGCTGGAGATTTATGCCTGCCCAACCAAAATGAATATGGTCTTGAATTGTGCGATGAATCAGATGACCCAAATGATGCATGGTAATTGTCTAAAAATAAATCTTCAGTTTCTAAAAGTTTTTTTCTAGTGTTTTTGCAGCAACTCGGGTGATGGCAACACTGCTGTTGTTCTTTTCTTTCCACCATCTTGCAACTAATGCACTTGGTTTAGGACTTTCGGTGCAAATTTGATAAATTTGCCTTTAGTTTGCAACCTGATCAATTGAGCTTTCTGCTCAAGATAATATTCATTTATTTGCATGGGAACACCATAAATTCTGAAGCTAAGCTCAATTATGTTGCAGGTACTTCAAGTTAAAGAAATGTGTGAGTAGGACTTCTGCTGTGAAGGGGGATTGTACCATTGGGACTATTCCTAAGTGGCCTGATAGGCTAACGAAAGCACCTTCCAGGGCTGTGCACATGAAAAATGGGTTAGATTTGTTTGACGCTGACACACGGCGCTGGGTAAGGAGGGTTGCATACTATAAGAATTCTTTGAATGTGAAGCTAGGAACTCCAGCCATACGCAATGTCATGGACATGAATGCATTTTTTGGGAGTTTTGCAGCAGCACTCATGCCAGATCCTGTATGGGTGATGAATGTCGTTCCTGCTCGCAAGCCATCTACGCTTGGTGTAATATATGACCGAGGCCTTATTGGAGTCTACCATGATTGGTGAGTTACTCCCAGCTCTGTACCAGAAATTCATATATAGCATACTACTTATATTGGTCATGTTATTGATGATCTCGCCTTCATATTTAACTAAGTTGGTGGATATATTTGTTGCACATTCTTGAAGCCGAGTGCCAACTGTCAACAGAGTGGTGGTATGCAGTTAGACAGGAAAAAAAAGTCCTTTGTTGAACATGCTTCTCTGATCATCAATTCAAGATCCTAATCACCAATCTATTTTTTGCTTGGTTATTGCTCTATTAATCTGTATTCAAATATACTAATGGTAGTAATTTATCCACGGGCAAAAGTTTGTTCTCTCTAAATGATAAATTGAGGACAAGATGGTGATAACTTGCCTCCTTCTTTGGATACGATATATGTTAATGGAAGTGGACTTGGGTGGCATTAAACATGTCTCCTTCCTCTAATTGATATTAAGGACAAGATAATTGTGATTCGCTTTGGTTCCTTCTTTGGATATGATATCTGTTGATGGAAGTGAAACTTTGGTGGTATGAAATCAGATTTAGGGTTATCTATTCTGCTCAACCTTATTCCTTTTACTTGTGGTGTCAGGTGTGAACCTTTCTCAACATATCCCCGTTCCTATGATCTCATCCATGTAGCAGGCATTGAATCACTACTAAAAATGCCTGGTTCAAGCAAGAACAGGTACTTGTAATCTTCATTTGCAGTTGCCTTTTCATTTTCTCATTATTTTCCTGCACACATATGGTGTGAAATGATAACAAGATTTTGCTTTCTCATTTTCTGTTTTTATTAAATGGAAACGCATGCCTGTTTTTTGAATGTGGTGGGAGGTAATTTCAATCTGGTGAAATTTTTCCATGAACCCAGCTTTTAAAAAATAAAAATCTTTGTTTATTGCTGCCAAAGAGGATTCTGCTCTGGCTGAACCAGAAAATAGAGGCATGTTTATTCCTCATTTCCATAAAAATGACATTTGAGGCATAATGCTGTCTTGATGTTGTACTGAGTTGTTTTAGTTTAATCATTTGCATTATCCACTAAAGGATAAGTTGTGCAACGTGATGAATAAGACTTTTCTTTCTCAATGTGGAGAGGAAAGAAAGTTTAAACTTTTTATTTTATTTGCATGATTTGATGGAGGATTTAACTTGAAAAACTGTGATTGAAGAAAACCTTGAAGATTGTAGAGCTTTAGTGTTTTTGATGGGATTTAGGGTTAGGGATGGAAGTCTGAGAAATTCGGTTTATTAGGGACGTGTTTTTAGAATAATTAGGGTGTAGAAATAAAACATGAATGGTAATCCAAGTTACTATAGCAATAAGAAAAGAGAAGAAAACTACAGTCTTCAAACTGAATGCATATTATTTATAATAAATTTCATCAAAACTATACAGAAAGTTACATTAAAATAATTTTCCAAGCAAACCGTAATTCCAGAATGGTATTAAGATTCCGAAGAAGACAAATTTCTTAATCGACTAGGGTTTCAATCTAAAACTATACAGAAAATTACATTAAAATTATTTATTGATTTCTTTTTTACTTGGCTGCTACGTGTTGAATAAGGCTGCTGTATCCAACTAACAGGGGGCTGGCATGTGGTTCATGAAGCTTTAAACTCTTAATCTCTCCGCACAGTGATAGTGAACATGATCTGCCACGCACAAGCCATGTCTATTGATCTTTATTTTATCAATTGTAAATATACAAACATAAATTACTGTAGTTCTGCCTACATGTAGATACCTTGACTAGTATTGGCCATTCCCCCCTATCAGGAATTAGTTAGTTTTCGCTTAAATTCTAAGAATTTCCCTACACAATCATACCCATCAATCATGTGTTGGATGGAGAAGCTCCCTGTTCTTCTGTTTTTCCTTTTCTCAACTCTTTATGACCTTTCTAGTACACATAATGCTCCTATCTTGAATTTTTTTGTCATGAGAGGGGATAATTTCCTGGAATCTTCACTATTTAACTTAAATGAGAGGACCAAGAGCTTGTTTTACTTCTTCAAATTCTCAACTCCTCTCTCTTATTCTCAAGGCAAGATAGGCATGTTTGGACCTTAGAAAAACCAGGCATCTTCTCTTTCAAATCATCTCTTTCCCATCTTGCTTGATCTCCAGATATGAGTGTTTTCTTTCTCACCAATTGCAACTGGAAAGCTACTTGTTGCAGGCAAGGAGGCCTTGTTTAGCTTTATTGCCTAATGTTTGTGTTATGTGCTTTAAAGTAACAATACCCACAACTTTTTAGCTTTGTCCAGTGGCATGGGACTTTCTGAATAGGCTGTCCAGTGTTTTTGGTGAAAAATGGGTGGTGTCAAGCAGAATGGAGGATATCTGCACACATTTTCTTGGCTTTGAGAAAGGGAAGTATAGTAATATCTTTTGGCATGTGATATCTTTGCAGTGATTTGGAGTATTTTGAGCAGAATGGAACTTTTGAATCTTCTAGTTTACTACCTTTGCAAGCAATTATTGTGGGATAGAATCGCCTTCCTAGAATTGTTATGGTGCTCTGCGCCCTGGGGATTTCTTTTGGTTCATTTTCTCTTTTTTCTGTTTTTTTGTGGAGGATAATATTTTGTCCTTCTTCATGTATCCCTATCTTCTTTCCTTCTTAAATCTTCTTTCATCAGGAAAAAAAGCCCCGACCTCACCTGTCACAGCATAAAACACTATCCTTATCTTTTCACCCCTCCTCTCACTTCACTCTCCTCACTCCAGTACCTATAGGCTAAGCTTCTTGTGCATCGCTCTGCATTCTAAGAAACAATGACAATCCACCAGCTTTCTCTTAAGCCTAAATGATCTGAGAACAATACAATAGTCAATCTGTCTGAAGTCACTTGATCATTGGCATTATATTGAGAATCGTGCTCATTCTCTGAGGAAGTGTTAGAGCATGTGTTCTCATTTGTACAAAATGACTAAATGACTAGGAGTAAGATGCAATATCAATGGTGTGGAAGTCATGGTAAAAGATGGAGAGTTAGTGCATTAAAAGGATAGTTATGGGGAAATGTTCCATGTTGAGCATGGGATGTTGATAAGGTGGTTCGCTAAGGTGAGCACCAGTGGAGCATATGCGCATTGGGATCTTGTGATCTGTTTTATGTTTTGGTTGTAGTTTCGACTTGTGGTTGTAACTTGTAAGGGCAAGTGATGGTGAATGTGAGAATGTGTTTTTTGATGGTTTACTTGTACAGATTGTTTTTTCGTTTGCAACTTGAGGGATTTGCCATGGATTTTCATTGTTTGATATGTTCATTCCAAGTCTCTCTCTCTCTCTCTCTCTGATTTTATTTTTATATATCAGTTCCAATTTTGTTTCTTTCGCTTTAGGGCTGAACTTAGTGAAGCCATGCACAGCAGCAAGGGGCAGTTTTTGCACAACATTGCATGCCGGCACCCGTCCAAGCTTTAAGGACTAGAATAATTTATTTGATAGACAGTTTCTTCTATTTGATTAGTTAAATCTTTCCTCGAACCCGAAGCTTGTACTGTTTTTCCAAATAGTTGCCAGTTTGGTTTTTGCTTATGGTCATCTAGCACCTGCGCCTGTATGGGCACTCTGTTTTCAATCTGGGCTAAATATTTGATTTTCAAATGACCATTTATTTTATAGATAAAGTGAACATGTTCATCATCTCTGATTCACTGCAGGTGCAACCTTGTGGATTTAATGGTGGAGATGGACCGAATATTACGTCCAGAAGGAACAGTCATTATCCGAGATTCTCCTGAAGTTATTGATAAAGTGGCTCGTGTAGCTCTTGCTGTAAGATGGTTGGTTACCATTCATGAGAAAGAGCCAGAATCGAGTGGAAGAGAAAAAATTCTGGTTGCAACAAAAACCTTTTGGAAGCTGCATTGAGACATAACCTTTTTCTCTGTAATGTAATTTTCTTTTCCGTTCTTCTCAGTTCTGATATACTCTGCATGCATCAAATGGATGCAGATTCCTTTCTTGCTCCTCTTTTGGCTATTTATATATCTAGCAGTGGTAGGAGGTGCACAGATGGAAGGACATTCAGAATCATGTTAGTATAGGTATAGCGGCTGCTGATAATACTGTATTGTGATATGATTTGATTTAATTTATCGAATATGATTTTTTTGCCTTTCCACAGCTCATTATTATTGTTTTCACTTGCGAATGTTGTTATCGTCAATGTCTGTTCTTATCAGAAAAAGAGGAAACTCAAATGTATATAACATAAGTGATGCTTCAAAGAGTAAAGTGAACGGCAGTACCATGTCCTGGGGCTCCCTAACATTGCGAGTCTGCTAAGGAATGTATCAACATTTCAAATCTTCAAGCACATATATGTTGCCATCTTAACTAAGGACGTGTCGGCGTCCACCTGTTATCTGTAGGGACGTTTTCCTGCCTGCTGGCCGGTGAGTCACCGCTGTATGAAGACACCAACCAACGTTTTCGTCTCTGATAATAATAATAATGTTTTTGGCCAACGCCTAAGAGGCATTGCTATGGTCTTGAGAAATCATATGATGTAGTGCCTTCACGGCATTGCATTTAGGAAGGCAACCCACGTGTAAGATAGACCTTGCTTTCCTCGTGCTGGCCAGAGCTGGAAATTCCTTGCAGTTGTGTTTTGCGGAGAGGATATGGGCCATTAGATCACAGAAAGGTGATTGGCCATTTCAACCAGGCCGAGTCTCAGTAATTCCCACCATATCAGACAGAGCTATACAGTCTGAGGGAGAGGGTGGTTGGGGGTGTATCTTTCTCCAGGCTCCAGCAATTGCAGCCTGAAGGTGGCAATAGCAGTGCCGGTGGGGGCAATTAATGGATGTGGGTGGGCCTCTACAAGAGTTTCACGTGTATGCTCATACAGGAGCCTACCTCCCTTATTCATAAGGTCCACACCCCCCCCCCCCCCCTTTGATTTGGGTGGCGAACCGGCAATGGATCGAGATTCAGTCGGAAAATTAAATTCAATGCTTGTTTCAATAAAAAAAACAAAGTAAATAGAAAAAACTACGAACGGATGTGTAAATCTCAGATTTGAACACGGTGACCAGTTGTAGTCGGTGTTGGATATTTTATTACACACGCATATGAATTCTCAAATCAAAATTGACCTTTGCAATTTCAAGCTCTTGATCCTCAAGTCAATTTACATAGTCCAATTCAATTATTTTTTTTTTATTTTTTCCTGTGAACTGAAAAATTCTTCCATCCCTCAACTTGAATAAGTTGGAAACGTCAATCCAAATCCTTAAATATAGTTGGTGAGGAGCTTGGACTAGTTGACAGGTAGATGACATTTCGGCACCCCATCAACTCCTTCCCATGTTCCCATCACACGGGACATTGATGAGATGAAGAGGTTAAGCTGTCCCTACAATTCATGAGTGATCATTTCAAACAGAGGGTTCTAGCTAACTATGGACTTTAAGCTTTGCCATGGCCATTATTTACATGTACGACGATCCTATCTTCGCCAACTAGCATGTACAGGCTTCTTGTTTACAGACCAACAAAAAACAAAAGACACAAAATCTGCTGTTATTCATTCTAAGAACATCAATTTGCAGGGAGTTTTCAGATGATATTTAATCGATGAGATATGCCTTGCTGGTGAATTTCACGAGTTCCTTTTTTCCGTCTATTATATGAACTCTCTTTTCTTCGACGTGATAACATAAAAAGACACACCTCGATGATTTTTACGAAAATAAACACTTGTTTTCAGGTCATTGTAACTATTCTCTGTATGAAATCTATTTACAAGGAATAGCATTATTTTTCAAATACATAAGTGTGTATATCCCGATATATACGGAGAAATTGAAGTTATAAATTGAGTTGAATATGTACGGTTTGATTAGAGAAGTAAGCGAGGTTGAAAGGAGATAACGAGGATTGAAATAGCTCCTGGTTACAGGACGTTCATTTTTGCTGGTCAATGTCCAATGCAGAAAAGGAGAGGCGGCCAACGGTCAAGCTTAAATGTAAACAGGAAAGGGAGGTAATGAGGCTTGGAAAAATGGCAAACGGGGTTATTAATGCAACAGCAAAAGCAAAAGCAAATGGCTGTGTGGGCCTGGTTTCTACCTGTTGGAAACTCTCTCACTACCTGGAATTATACATGAACAAGAAGATAAGAGTTTTACAATTCAGAGCACTGTGAGAGTGAAAGGTCATGTGGGGTGTGGGGCTGTGGATGGGAACAGAGCCCCTTGCCCACCTCTACTGGGTCTACTGCCCTTACATTTACACAGGATCAAGACAGAAAGAGTCCTCTGCTATCCTAGCTAGCTACTACAGAGCTAGGAGACTCGGTTGGGAGTCGACTTTCGAGCCTTCAAAAAGGTCAAGTTTGTGCCAAGTTTGAGTATATAGCCTGCTCCATTGACTTTTATCATCACTTTTCTGGTGTATTCTCAAATTCTGAGCCATGCATTTCCTTTTTGCAGTATCTAGGAAGGCTAGATATTTCATTTAGAATGCTTTGGACATATGGAGAAACTACAACTAAAAATGACCCATGGAGCGGTGGCGCGATGAGAAATTTAACCAAGTTTTTGGTATGTAATTGTTTACTCCTGTCCACGGCTAAATTGGTGTTCATTGAACTTGTGTTTTCTATGTAAACATTTTGTATTATGTTTAATTTACTTGATAAGGTTCTATTTTAAATAATATTGAAAATGAGGGCTTTATTGGAGAACCGAAGCTTGAAATTAAGGTTGAAATTTATCAAAATCATGGCACTGGGATTTAGATCACTCTACAAATAATATTTTTTATTCCTAAAATATTATTTTAAAAAATTTTTAATTCCAAGTTTGTCAAATTAAGCCATGTTGGGATAAAAATAATTATTATCATAGTTTTAAAATTCAATTCGAGGGTCGATCTGGGATAAAGCTCGGGTCACTGATCGAGGCCCGGGTCATTGGTCGTGCTGACTCAAGTCAGCGTGAGAATAAAAATGGTTATTATCACGGTTTTAAAACACGATTCAAGAGTTGACCCGAGACGAGGTCCGAGTCACGAGTAGAGTTGACCGTTGACTCATGTTTTTATCTCGAGTTGACTTGGTTTTTTGACCGAGTCAGGTCAAGTCGGCCCTCCCTCCATATTTTTTAAAAAATTGAACTGGTCCAGGTCCCGGGTCAATCCGTCAAGTAAGTCCTAGTTTTATAACTAAGGTTATTATAATATTATTAATTTCAACAATAAATATAAACTAAAAAAAAAATATCTAATTATTTATCTTTTCTATCTCGGATAGTAACCAAACGCAACCTAAGTGTTTGATATAAATATTAAGGATTTAAAAATTGGCCAAAAACTTACAATTTTGAAGTCTTTTCTGTGGATAAACTCCAAAAATCCCCCATCAAGTTTGGAAGTTCTTTCAATTTCCTCCATCTTGTAGATTGTTTTTCTTCACTATCCACATATTTTTGTGCTGCGTGACATAACATAATTTACCGAGGAAGGCTTAAATCATACAATCTCTTAAATTTTGAGATACTATTTTTTCATTACCTTCTGAATTGTCAAGTAAAGATAGCGAGTGAACAAGTGGAATGGTTTGTCAGTAGTCAGTCGGGGACAAATCTGAGCACCACAAAGGGTTGAGGGGCTATATTGCCACCACGAAATATAAGGTCTTGACGGGTTAAATCTCCCCTGGAGTCCTGCTACCGGACCACTGTTCACCTCCATTTTACATCTCAGCTTTATCCATCACGGTGCGGAGGGAAGAGATACCTCATCGGCAGTGCCATGGTCATGCCTCCTGCCCCCATCTTGCAAGTTGGCAAAACATGGCATGTTCCCCTTCAGCCTTTAAAGACAACGTAACATAAAGTGCACCGGTATAACAAATGATAAATCTATTTTTAATGGGATTAAAAAACCGTTGTGATTCTTTTTTTTTTGGTACACCTAAGGGGATAAACATGTCCCCTGTAGAGGTTTTTCAGCGTGTCGAGGCCATTATTATACATTAAATTTTTTGAAAATAAAATTTTATAAATATTTTTATTCATTTTTATAAAATTATTATCATCTTAAAATCTATGACGTAGATTTAAAAAGTTCATCTGGGTTGAGCTTTTTTTGTTTTTTAATTAATTTTTTTATTTTGTTTTTTAATATTGAATTGATTGAAAATCGTGCTTCATAATTTTTTTTAATTTAGTTTCTAAGAGATTATCTCGATCTCATGACTTGGATTACAGGTTAACTTAGATTGATTTTTTTTTATTCTTTTTAAATTTAATATTTTTTTAAATTTTATTCTTTAATATTGAGTTTATTAGGAATTAATCTTCATAATTTATTTTAATTTGCTTTCTACAGGATTATCATAGTCTTATGACCCATATTATATATTTAATATATTAACTTAGGTTAATCCAATACACATTTATAATCTCACTAACTTTTTTAAAATATTATTTAATATATAATCGATCAATATTTTAAAAAATATAATTTAATATGAGTGTTTTTGTTTTGGAGAGCACATTACCGATTCTTGGACAGTTGGACCTTTTATGTTAATTTTTTTTAAATAAGAACTGTAGTGCATCACGCAAATGGATCTAGTACTTGCTAAAACATATGCTTCTTGAAGAAATAGAGGATTTTTTTAAGAATCCTGCGTAGAAAATATTTGCAAATGGATAATGCTATATCGTGCGCACATAATCCATGAGAATAGTTTTTATTCCACCTCTTTGAGATCTTCATCTCGCGTACGTATCAGTCTTGTTCTGTCCAGGTCTTATTGATTTTAATTATAATTCATTTTCAATCATTTTTCTAGGAAGATTACATCATTTTTCTTCCTTTCCTCCTTTCTGTTTCATTTCTTAACTACATCTGGTTACTTGTCATTAAAAAAAAAAAAACTACAATTGGTAATTACAGACAGCTAACACTGGTTCCAGATCTGGTTATCCATCCATGGTGGCAGCTTTCTACTCATCCAAATCATGGAAGTAGAGAGGAGGAAGGGCGATGCATTGATCTAGAATATCTACTTCCATTTATTCAGTGAAGTAGAGTTTTAATGGAGAGGCCCTGTTAGGGTTTCTTATATCAGTGGCATTCAAGCTTTAATTTAATTTTCCGTGTCCATTTTGAGTATGCCTGCAGCTAGCTGTCACAAAATTTAATCGATCAAGCTCCTTTTCCATATGATTGTGAAACTTAACCAAGTCATGATCATTGATTAGAGCATGCAAATATGTTGTCTAGGTGGCTATATGTTGTGTTAATTAATTTTAAGAGGAGGAGCTCTCGTTGACTAAAGCTTAATTAGAGCATGCAAATATGAACTAATTACACGCACGAAGTGATTTTTTCAACCTGTTCATACTTTGCATGTCGTCTGGCATGGACGGGGAGGAGGACGTTGTCTCGTATAATTTCCTTGACTGGATTCATTCAAGCAATGATTACCCTGTATCTTAAATCTTGCAGGGAATAAAATTAATTACAATTCAAGTGCGTAAGCACACTGCTGACTATTTGAGACTGGAGCATGGATTGATCATGTAATAAGATAATTTCTCGTAAATCTTCTAATTATGAGTTGACTCGTATGTTTTGAATTAATTAAAAACATGAAGCCCGACTCTATATTGATTGTACAATAACATTAAAGAAACGCAATTTTTTTCAAAGACTGGGCACCTGATTATATGATAAACTAATTTGTTATGATTCTTTATAGAAAATCTAATATATAGACTCAAAAGTTAGTTGAAAATACTAATAAATTTTTAGAGCCAACTTAACCAGTCAGATTTTGAATTTGCTCTTCAAAAATCACGAGTACGAGTTCTCTCAGGACTACTAAAAATTTATATTATCATTAATTTCAGAATTCATAAAATTAATCGAGTTACGATAAGTTGGTTGAATACTGAATTAATAATAGAAAGTACTCGTATCGATGAAACCAAAGAAAATAAACAGTAAATGTTAGCACTTAAATGGACTTAAGAGGACATTAATTCCGTTTGCGTTAATTAGCAAAGTGTCTAAGAGCAGTGATTTTACCTGTGAGGTGTCAGGAGGCTCTTCATTGATAATTCACGATCAGGGTTGAGTGAACGCAACCACTTTATAAGGAAATATCTGGTCCATAAATACCATTCAACATTTTTATCACAGCGACTGTACATCGCGATGTCTGGCAAAAAAGGTCAATTGCTAAAACTCCCCACTCATCGTACCGGCTAGAGCATGCCATTACTTGACCATTCATGGAAAATTATGCTCGGAAAAAGCTCTTCAAATTATCATTCAATTGTTCTGTCGTAACGTCCTAGCAAAACGACTGAAATCGGACTGCCGTCGATATTTTCAGCTGTACAGGAGGCGGTGTGAAAGAAAGGGCCCAGTTAGTATAGTGATTAGTCTCGGTGCTTGTGTTTCGCTGCAGGGATAAATTATTGTTTTTTTTAATAAAAAAATCAAATATGTTTAGGTGCGGGAATGAAGTAAAAAAAACGATATGAAAAAACTGGTAATGACAATTGTATAACCCTGGTAATAAGGGATAAGTTGGCTTGAAATATCTGGTTAACCAGCAACTCAAGTTATGAAATTTAAATAACTTTATAAAAAAATAAAAAAAGTTATAAACCTTTTTTGTTAAAAAAATTATGCCCCGAAACACCTAATTTGAAAAAACCATGAATTTTAATTTCCATTCGATCAAATGTTGAATGATAAAATTTTAAAAAAATAATTATACAAAAGGTTTTTAAAAATAGCAATTAAAAGAATAGGGATCAAAATTAAAATACAAAAAAATTAACTAAAGAGTGAAATGAAAAAAAAAAATCAATTTAGTAAAATGATAAAAACATTTAAAAAGAATGAAGATCAAAATTGACATGAAAATTAAAACAATGTTGTGATTAAAGGGTGAGATTAAAAAGAATAGTAACTTAAAAGGGCCAAGAAAAAAAAATAGAAATCAAAACAACGAGGACTAAATTAAAAAATACAATACCATCAATTTGAATTGAAAGATAAAGTTGAAAACCACTAAAACTTTTACAACATGATGAAATTAAAAATAAATAAAACTTTTATAAAAGATCAGTGTCAAAATTAAAATTAAAATAATAGGGATTGAGGTTGAAATGCTAACAACAAATAGGGTCAAATTGTAATTTTTGAAGGAGGAGAGAGAGAGAGGAAAAGAAAAAATAGATCAGTCAATGCCAAACTGGATCACCAACAGAGACATGTGCCGCACCACTAGAAAGAAAACACAATGAGGCTTCCAACTTGGTTGAATGACATTTTTAGACGTCGAGAGACCCTGCAAACACTCCCAAGTTCCACAAATGCATGCCCACCATTTTGTTATCTGGCCAGATACAGAATTCCCTCTAAGTTAGCTTTGTAAATACAAATAAACTGTTGTGAAAAGCAGAAAATGCTCCTTCACCTTAAGCTTGGATTTTTTTTTTATATTAATGGGATTTTTATAGTTTTACATTGACGAGAATACCTGATGTAAAAGGAGTTCGTCTTTATTGCAGATCATGAGGCATTAAGATATATAAATGGACAACATAAGTTTAGTTGTTGAAGAGCAAAGAGGTTCTTGCTTTTGCAAAAGTTATCATTTTCATCAAGGCACCAATTGAGTAGTTTAAACAAGGTGGTTGATGCCCTTGATAGACGAGTTACCTTATTTAACACCATGCATGCCTAGATGACAGAGTTTGATGCATTCAAGAAGTTGTATCCAGAAGACTCATCCTTCAAGTAGGTTTATACTGAGTTAATGAATGAAGATATACAAAATAACTTTATACATGTGAATAGTTATTTATTTCATGCCTTCCAATTATATATTCTAGATTGCTCTTTATAATATTGTCTGCGAGATGCATTGTGAAGGACATTTTGGACAATACAAGATATTGACCCTATTGTCTGCTTATAATTATTGGTATAAGCTGCCAATATATGTATCCAATTTTGTGAAGAGATGTGTTATCTGTCAAAGGTCTAAGAGAGCTTAATTAAATATTGTATTGTATACTCCCTTACCGGTTCTTGATGTCTAATGGTTGGATGTTGGTATGGATCTTGTGTTGATCTTGCCTCGTTCCTAGCGAACCATGGATTCTATTTTTATTGTTGTGCACGAGTTCTGAAAAACTACTCATCTCTTAGCCTGTCATAAGGCCATTGATACATCCTGGATATCTCAGTTTTACTTTAACGAGGTAGTTTGTTTACAAGATATTCATAAATTCGTTACTTTAAGTAGAGACGTGAAGTTCATGAGTAACTTCTAAAAGAGTTATGGGGTGAGACTGGGACTCAATTGAATTGGACTATCTAACTTGTTCCTCGAATCGAACAATTAAATGTTCAAGTTGACAGAATGATATATTATTTACATGGTTTTCATAAGCATGTTTAAAAGACAATCACTAACATTAATGCCTGGTATAAGGTCTAGATTGATACTTATCGTAAAAGAGTGATGCTTGATGTTGGTGATCTGGTATGGAAAGTCCTCACCCGTAACAAGTTTTTAGTGGGAGAGTATAACAAGTTTAAATAAAGGAAAATAAATCTTTGTAAGGTGTTATGAAAAATAAATGACAATGCTCGTAGGTTTCACCTTCTTAATCATCTAAAAACTTTCAATGTCTTTAATGTTAAACACTTGACACCCTATCTAGAAGAAGAGCTGAACTCAATAACAAGTTATCTCTAACTTGAAAATAATATTGTAGTAAGGCTTATAAACATGAGTGATTATGAGCATTCGTGTGATGATCTGACATGACTAGATGAGGATTTGATCTAGATAAATCATGTAGATAGCTTAACAAATATGTTTAAGTTCAAAAAAAGATATGGAACGACTAGGACTAGTAAGCTCCTTAAAATTATAACAACGAGAGATTCAATCGTTAGATTTGGTTTAAATTTCTACAAGTTATTCTACGAGAAAATTGCCTTAGGCAGCAATTTCATTTTGAGGGCCGATGCTCGTGATTTAGTAGTTTTTATTATTTTTTCTATATTGTTTTGGATTTTATTTTAATCCAGATTTTATGTTTATTTCCTCAAGGTTGTCAGATTACTAGTTGTTTTTTAGTGGAGATAGAGTTTTGTGGCCTATTTAAAAGTCTTGTAAACTTTTTAAGAAAATAACCACATTATATATATATTTTAATTCCGAGAATAAAATTATAAATTTAGAATTCAAACTTGTAACTTTCTTGGCTCATTAAATCTTCTAGGTCTTTTTTTTTCCTTGTGATCTTGTATTGTTATTATTCTACGTAGTTTTTTGCATGCATCGACATTTATCATTTTTAATGATACATGTATTTATTTCATGTATCTTAATCAAAATATGATAAATGAATTACCTTTTATTTTAAAAGTTATTATAAGGTGAAGTTATTACCCGGCTGGATTCATATAAATTACATACACACATTCAATATAAAAAAACATGATTATATCCAAATAGAAAAAAATTGCACGGGAATCACTCCTTCGTAACCATAAAATGAAATAAAAATTGGAATATGCGGTATGCCCATGGAATTGCATGATTGTTGCTGAGCCAAAAAAGAAAAAAATATAACTCATTTAATCACCCAAATCAACTTATTGGAGTTAGAACAAGGATCAATATGAAATTATTATCCATTTGATGTTAGAATTACAAGATTTCAAAAGCAAATCGTCCCAACAGTAACCCCTGCATTTCAAAATTACCAAACCCACACTGTTAAATTGTTCAAAGAGCCCACGCTGCAATCAAATTCAAAGCCCTAAAAAATTGAGATGTTTACTCAAGTAGGGTTTGATGTATTGCGTATAAATACTGTTACTATATTGGCTTCGAATCCATACACTAGGGTTTCCTAATCACTGTATATATATTCATCAAGTAAATGAAAAAATACACTTCCAGCAGCCACATGACATCTTCAGCAGACATATGGAGTATCTATACAGATCCCTATGTCTGTATACGAAAAACCCAAAAAAGAAAAGGAAAAAGAAAAAATCCAAAGGGCAACACAAGATCAAGAGTCCTCTGTGAAAATAATTTGCTTTTACTTTTGCCTCTTACGCTCTCCTCTAGAAGGGTAAAAGAATCCAAAACAGAGAATCAGAAATATTTAACTGTTGTTACTGATTCACAGAGGGAAAAAGAGAAAAGAGAGTCAACCGACCTTTTTGGAGGTTAATCAGTATTTTGTAAGGCTTCGAACAGTCCACATAATTTCAATTTATCTTCACCCTTTTTTATATATTTTTTTGTGGGGGTTCACTCACTTCTCTCTCCTTTTTCTTGTCTGTACAAAATCTTTTCTAGGGCCTTTCGTTTTCTTCTTGTTTGCTTAATTTTTTTTATCTTTTCTCTTGTTGGTTCTCTTTGAAGCCTCTTCTCACCGATTGTGAGGCAAGCATGCAAAGAACGAGATATTATTACTTTTTTCTTGGCTCAAACTAGGGTTCCCTGAAGTTTTTTCAACACAATTTAAGGCCTTTGAATGTTTGAGTTTTGGACTGAAACTTAAGGTTTTTTAGAGGGAGAGAGAGGGATAGAGAAGGAAGTGCCAAGCAGTAAAGAAGATTATAAAAAGGGTTTGCTTGCCTTCTTTCTCTTTCTTTCTCTCAGTTTTTCAGTAGAGAGAGGGAGTTGGAGACATTTGGATTAGATATATTATCCTTCTGTCTCCTCTACCTCTCTATCCTCTTCTCTTTTCTTCTGAAAAAAGTTTTCCTTTTTTATTTTCTCTGAGAGAGACCCAGTTCAGGATTTCTTGTTTGGCCATCTGGGGTTTGGTTTTTGAATGACAATTTCAAGATTCAAACTTCGTTATTCAGTGCTACTTGTCAATCTAGAAAAAAGGGGTTAAGTCTAGTGTAAAAATAGAGTAAACAAAAAAAAGGGCGTAAGCTTTAATGAGTTTTGGGGGTTTTCTTGAAAACACTAGTCCTGGTGGTGGTGGCGCAAGAATTGTGGCTGATATACCTTATAACAACAACAACATGCCCACTGGTGCAATAGTTCAGCCTCGCCTTGTTTCTCCTTCAATCACTAAATCCATGTTCAACTCTCCTGGACTCTCACTGGCTCTTGTACTTATCTTCTTCTTTCTCTTTCTTTGTTTTTTTTGGCTACCTGGAGATATGGGGCTGTTTGTTTGTGGAAGTCTTTAACTTTTATGCTCTTGCTTGTGTTTTGTTTAATTCTCTTGATCAGCAACAACCAAACATAGATGGTCAAGGAGATATAACTAGAATGTCTGAGAACTTTGAGACAAGTGTGGGTAGGAGAAGCCGAGAAGAAGAACATGAGAGCAGATCTGGTAGTGATAACATGGATGGTGCTTCTGGTGATGACCAAGATGCAGCTGATAATCCTCCAAGAAAAAAGAGATACCACCGACACACTCCACAACAAATCCAAGAACTTGAAGCGTATGATATCTATTACAAATTTGCACTATCAACAAGATTTTTTGAGTGATATTCAGAGATTGTGTTATGCTGTTGCTTTTGTTTGTTATACAGTTTGTTTAAGGAGTGTCCTCATCCTGATGAGAAACAAAGATTGGAACTTAGTAGAAGGCTGTGCTTGGAGACCAGGCAAGTGAAGTTCTGGTTTCAAAATCGTCGAACCCAAATGAAGGTAATGAACGATAATTAACAATCCATAGATGTTTTTCCTTTTTGGGTTGGAATTTTACGGATCGAAAGTTGAAGTTATCTGCTTGTTTGCTGCAACAGACTCAATTGGAGCGTCATGAGAACTCATTACTCAGGCAAGAGAACGACAAGCTTCGAGCAGAAAACATGTCCATAAGAGATGCTATGAGAAATCCAATGTGCTCAAACTGTGGTGGTCCTGCAATAATTGGTGATATTTCACTTGAAGAACAGCATCTGAGGATTGAGAATGCTCGGTTAAAAGATGAACTAGATCGAGTTTGTGCGCTTGCTGGCAAGTTCTTGGGTCGCCCCATATCTTCGTTGGCTTCTTCACTTGGCCCTCCGATGCCAAATTCAAGTTTGGAGCTTGGTGTTGGTAGTAATGGTTTTGCTGGTTTAAGCACTGTAGCTACAACATTGCCTTTGGGACCTGATTTTGTAGGTGGGATTTCTGGTGCTTTGCCTGTACTAGCTCAAACTAGACCAGCGACAACTGGTGTTACTGGGATTGGTAGATCACTGGAGAGATCCATGTTCTTGGAGTTGGCTTTGGCTGCCATGGATGAATTGGTCAAGATGGCTCAGACTGATGAGCCTCTTTGGATCAGGAGCTTTGATGGTGGTGGTAGGGAAATATTGAACCATGAGGAGTACTTGAGAACTATCAGTCCTTGCATTGGAATGAAGCCTAGTGGCTTTGTTAGTGAGGCTTCGAGGGAGACTGGGATGGTAATCATCAACAGTTTGGCCCTAGTTGAGACACTGATGGATTCAGTGAGTTATTCCAAATCTCTCATTATTAGTGTCCTTTTTCATGATAAACTAAAACTTGATTTTTTTTTTGTTGGATTGTTAAGATACACATTTTTAATGTCACTGGAAATTAATTTTTGTTTTGCTTTCTCTTTACCAGAACCGATGGGCAGAAATGTTTCCTTGCGTGATTGCCAGGACCTCTACAACTGATGTGATAGCCAATGGAATGGGGGGAACTAGAAATGGTTCACTTCAGTTGGTAAGCTACTCGTCTTCTATTCTACTGCTGTCATCAACATTTCTACTCTTTTATGTGGTCTTTGCTAGCAACCAGTTTAGCAGTTTGTTTAATGCGAAATTAAACATTCTTAGATGCACGCGGAGCTCCAAGTCTTATCCCCTTTGGTTCCTGTTCGTGAGGTCAATTTTCTCCGATTTTGCAAGCAGCACGCCGAGGGGGTTTGGGCTGTTGTTGATGTGTCCGTCGATACCATCAGAGAAACTTCTGGTGCGCCACAGATATTCGTGAACTGTAGGAGGCTTCCTTCTGGCTGCGTGGTGCAAGATATGCCCAATGGGTACTCTAAGGTAATAATATAAAAACTATTGTACATTTTGGTTTCTAGCATGCCCAGATGGTACCTGTTTTTTCTTTAAATTTATTGTGTTTATCCAGGTGGGTGTTCTGCCCCTTTAGTCTTTAATGAGTTTGGTGAAGTAATTGCAACAATGTAGTTTCATTTGAGAGCATTTAATTTTGTGGTAAAACACCAGGTCAAAAATCATGAGCATTTGCATTCCCAAGCCGCTTAGAGAGCTCACGCATCTAAGAGTCTTGTTTGCCTAGTGAATACTCACTGTTATCCCCACACTGTTCTGAACCTTCCTAGAGTCGTATAATATTGTCTTTGATGTCAAATTACTGTTTAAATCTCAAGTTTCAACAACTAGGGTTGCTTAATCAATTAAAAGATTGTTATGGTACAGCAGCAGATCGAGATCACACCATTTATTTTATCAAATAGAAGTCCCCATTACTTGAATTCTGGTGTCTTGGACACATTGATTTCATATCCTTCATTAGTAAATGCCTAGTTACCCTCAACTTCGGTTGAATAAACAATATATTTGATGCTTCTATTCCAATGATCCAATCTTTGATGTACTCTTGGTTATCTTCTTTATCTTATATTTAATCATGTTACAGCATATGACCTGGTTCCAGCCTTATGATTTTCTTTCCTTTTTTAACTAAATGAAGAGACCTAATTGTCAAAGCCCGAGACTGACTACTTTGTTTCCATTCGAGTATCCAAGCTGATATAGACAATAGTACACACATATCGATGTCATCTTCTACGGTGTACTTTGTTCCCTCAAATCTTGCAAAAAACAATTTCTATTTCATTACTTTATGCCAGGACTGCTTGATTCCATTTCTTTATTTGAGCCCAACCTAAAGCCCTTTCCCTGGATTTCCCTTCTATTTTAATATGGAAAAATAGTTTGTGAATGACATTATAAAAATTGTCACCCTTCATTTCTTTCTTTCTTTGAAAGTGTTATCCATTGACATAATATATGTATGTATTATAATATAATAAAATGGCCCCGAGGAAGGTTTATACTTTATAGTGTGCTAGAACCTCCTACATACTGTTTCAGTTTGTTTAATCTTCTTCGGAGTTTGACTGATGGAACTGGCATTTGATCTTTTATGTTGTGTGGCTTTAATTCCTAATCATTAGCTACGGGGAAATGAAGATCTTTTTGCTGAATAATAGAGAGGCTATCAGTTCTCATTTTGCAATCAATAAGCAATAATGAATATAATTTTTTTCCAACTTGAGAAGTTGGTGCAATCAACCCTATAACTAACAAAAACTATTAAAATGCAGGTTACATGGATTGAGCATGCAGAATATGATGAAAGCCAAACACACCAGCTCTATCGGCCGTTGATAAGTTCCGGCATGGGCTTTGGGGCCCAACGATGGATAGCCACTCTCCAACGCCAAAGCGAGTGCCTAGCCATTCTCATGTCCTCTAATGTACCCAGTCGAGATCACACAGGTTAATATTGATTTTAATTTCCTAAACAATTTGTGGCATCCTTTAACTTGCCAAAAGAACCGTCCTTGACATGGAAGGTGTTGATGTAGCTATAACTGCAAGTGGTCGCCGAAGCATGCTGAAGCTGGCGCAAAGAATGACGGCTAACTTCTGTGCCGGGGTTTGTGCCTCAACAGTGCACAAATGGAACAAGCTAAATGCAGGAAATGTCGATGAAGATGTTAGGGTTATGACCAGAAAGAGCGTTGATGATCCTGGTGAGCCACCAGGCATTGTTTTGAGCGCTGCCACCTCTGTCTGGCTACCTGTTTCTCCACAGAGACTCTTTGATTTCCTCCGCGATGAACGGCTCAGAAGCGAATGGGACATCCTCTCCAACGGCGGACCAATGCAGGAAATGGCCCACATTGCCAAAGGCCAAGATCATGGCAACTGTGTCTCCCTCCTACGGGCTAGCGTAATCTCTCCCCCCTTGCCTCAACAATTATTTAATAATTTACATATCCGTTGCGCAAAGTTTCTTTTTTCTCTCATGTTTGTGGACCGTTAGGTCAAATTGTGTCTTGTCATGAAAACAATTTTCATTGCATAATAATTTCATCCATAGCATGCCATAAAAAATCTTATGTTAGGCAGCACATGTTTTTTTTGGACATTAATGTCATGGGGAGTATAATTTAAACGTCTGGGGTGTCTGTCCGGGTGTGTGTAAGGTCCCCCATTAGTGTTTGTCGTGGTTATATAAAAGGTGAAATATAAATAAAGGACGAGTTTGGAATTTGGAAGTATCTGCAGAGTCACAGACAGGACCAGATTTTAGGGACAGTTTCTATCTTTAACTTGTAAGCTTCAAAAAGTCAAAATAAAAAAACACATGTCACCTTTTATGTGATAAGCCTGATCTCGTCTTTTCCTTTTGACTCCGATGCCACCCTAAAAACAGAGGTTAAAACGTCATATAATGTAAATTCAAGTCAAATTCGGGGACCATCTTGTGATTCACTGCTTTCTCTCTTGGCAGGCCATGAATGCTAACCAGAGTAGCATGTTGATACTGCAAGAGACTTGCATAGATGCAGCAGGGTCACTTGTAGTGTACGCTCCCGTTGACATCCCGGCCATGCACGTGGTGATGAATGGTGGCGATTCGGCCTACGTAGCGCTTCTTCCGTCAGGTTTTGCTATCGTACCAGATGGGCCTGGTTCACGTGGGCCCCCAACATCCAACGGTGGCCCAACTGCTAATAATAATAGCAATGACGGTGGCCCAGAGAGGGTGAGTGGGTCCCTCTTGACGGTGGCGTTCCAAATATTGGTGAATAGTCTTCCTACAGCCAAGCTCACGGTAGAATCGGTGGAGACAGTCAACAACCTCATTTCATGCACTGTCCAGAAGATCAAGGCGGCTCTGCAGTGTGAAAGCTGATCGTCATCCGAATATTGCATGATTGAGCTTCATCCTATTAGTGAGTCTTCATTAGTTTTTAATTTTAACATGGTGTGTTGGTCTGTTTATTTTATGGTGTCAAGGGAGGTTGGTGTTAAAAGGGAGGGAGGGAGAGAGCGCGCGCCTTGGTAAATGAGTGTGGTAAAGATTGGGAAAAACAAAAAATGTGACTAGTCTTGATGTTGATGTTTGCGGGTGTTGAGTCAAGAACGAACCGCGCGTGGAGACTCCTTGCAAGGCGGTGAGGACTTATGGGTCTGTGACTGTGACTACTGGCTCTGCTTGGGTGCAGTGGCATGCATGCAGCAAACAAAGTCCTTAGCACAAGGCAAGGGTGCTGGTTCGGGTATTGACTCAAGTTCGACCCCTGGCTGAATTATTAGCAGTACAAAAAACAAAAACAAAAATGTTCAAGAAAAAAAAAGGGTCTTTTGATATTTATTAATTTAATATCCTCCTTTTTATTGCCTTTTTTATTTGTCGGATGCTTTTGTCGAACTTGTAAGGACACCGGTTCGGTTTGTTGATGTTTGTCAACTTGTGGGGTTTTGTATTAATCTGATATTCGAAGTTTACTAGTAATAACCTCTTTTGTTGTTTAGGACATATATTTCTTCGTCTTTATAACACTTGAAAAAGTTTAGTTTTTTTATTCCTCTTTAAACTTGTTTTTTAAAATATATATTTTTTCAGAAATATATTAAAATAATATCTTTATTTTTAAAAACTTGTTCTTTAGATCAGCATGTAAATATAATCTAAACAAATAAAAATAATAATTATTTTTAAAATGGGTTTGAATGAAATGCCGTTTCAAACGGCCTCTGACAATGATCGCGCTCTTGTCAGGTTTGGTGGTGTAGGTTGTGGAAACGCGTTGCTTAGGGCGTGGGAGGAGGTGAATGCAAGGGGGTTGAGTGGTGAGAGGAAGGGAGGTGGAGGGTCTGCTGATGAGCTGCAGAGGCAATAAATGAGAGAGCAGAAGCTGTTGGGAGAAAGCGTTGGCATCATTTAAAGCTGAGAGCTTAGCTCTGTCTCTAGCTTACGTGTACAGCCCACTGATAATCTGACACGTAGATTGAAGGTCTTACGTGACAGCGAGCAGAGGGAGGGAGGGTGGGAGAGAGATTATATGTATGCATGAAATGATAGATGGTAACCTTGTTTTCGTGTATTTTTTACTTCTGGACAGTTTGCTTGTGTGGATTGTTGCCGGAAGCCATAATCTTTCTGATTGGGAGAGAAAGGGATATTGTTGGATTGAATGATGTCTGCTTGTTCTTGTTTTTGTTTTTATTTTTTCCAAAAACAACTGTGAGGTATTTTTTGCATTTCCTGGCCATATTCGTTGTGTTTATTAAGAAAATAAAAAATCGAAAGGGACAAATAAGAGAACGTTGTTGAAGAATTGAAGAAATTCCGGACGATGTGCAATGTAGTATTTCTTTTCTTGTGTTGGTAAGATATTTAGCTCGGCTCATTTCCCATCTGAAAGAACTAAAATTAATTATCAAAGAAACTGTTTTGTATCCGCTACTGGTCTGCCTTGAGAATTATCAGGACACTCATCATTTTCCATGCAATTAATCGTTTGAGTTTGAATGCCTATTGCATGGCTTCTTCTTCTTCTTCTTCTTTTCCTATTTAATGTGTGCTCTGACAGCTTTAAAATTCACACGATGAGCTTCATGAGATATGTATATCCTTCATCCCTTAACGAGTGAGCTTCTTTCCTCTTCTATCTGCCCAGAAACATCAAATCTCTGTGAATGAACTCTGTGAAGTTGAATATATATTAATGTCTCCGTCATATTTTTTTTTTAAAAAAAAAAAGGTAAAAGCATTGGAGTAAGAATTTTCACAAGAGGATTAAATGTTACGTGTTTGGTCGTGTAGAAGTTTTTTTTTAAAGCATTAAATTATTTTTAAAAATATTTTGTGATGGTTATTATTTTTAGAAATTTTTTAAAAAATAATGCATTTTTAAGAGAGAAATACTTTTAAAAATATCTTTTACTACATCACCAAATGCACTAGTGATGTTGCAAGTAAACCCTAGATAAGAAAAAAAAAATAGTTTTTAAGCATTTTTTTCCTAATGGATTTGAAAGCTTGGTGGTGTACGTTCCTACCAAGCCGCCAAACGTTTTATGTATTTGTGTTGCAATAAAAAAATATACACAATACCAGTAATTTATACCGTATAAGTGATTCGTTGACCAACTGTTGATCCTGTAATTTGATCACATAATGGACGACCCGTCTTCTTTACCGGGCCCATGTTCAATTCGTTTTTTTTTAGTTTAACATGGCTATCCGGGTCAGCTTGTGCGCACCTCGACTAATTCCACGTGCCCTGAAGTTAACGACCATGTAAGTCTATAGTGGTCATTATATGAGCAACCACAGGACTTGAACCTGAAATCACAGAGAAAACAAACTTCTTGATCCCAAACTTTTATCACTAGACCACCACCTAGATGGTTATTCGATTCGTTTTTTGATAATTTAGGTTGGTGCAGTAGCCCTCAAAACACGCCTGGTATAAATCACTTTGATAGACATTGTCGTTTTAGAAACAATGATCCCAGTATAGATTTGAACTTCACAAGTGATTTTGTAACCACGAATAAATCTAATAATCTAATGTTAAAAAAAAAGGTGCAAAAACATATCAAGTCAAACTAAATTGAATTGACTAATTCGTGACCCATAATATAAAATTATAACAAAAAAATATTTTAAAAAAACATATTTAGAAAACAATATTGAAGTTGAATAAGTAAAAGAGTTATAAAAAACTAAAGTCAGCTCATTAACTCACGATCCGGGATAACTTAACATAAAAAAGTAAAAAAATAACAAAGTTTAAAGCCCGCTAACACTTAAATGATAAAATTTTAAAAAAAAATCCGAAAAAAACTCGAGTAAACCTAAGTTAACTGTATTTTTCCGCAACCAGTAATATGAGATTACGATAACCCCATATAAATAAAAGTTTAACAAATGATGAAGCTCAAGACCCAATATCCAACGATATTAAAATTGAAAAAAATAATAATAAAAAGACCTAAATAATACCAGTGTTATATCGAGATAATCTTTGAAATCAGTGACCCAAGTTATGAGACCGGTTTTGATATAAAAATTAAATCAAAGAAAATAATCAGGGATTGAATTAGAAAATTAAATAAATTTAAAAGGATGGATAAAAAAAATGGCAATAAAAATAACAAGGATCGGAATTCAATAAAAAAAATAAACGAAATAAAATGTTCAACAATGAAATTGAAAAGGATTAAAAAGGAATTAATAAAAAGAATGGTGATCAAATTGGAGATGAAAATAAATGAAATAAAATGTCAAGGGATAAAATCCACTGTAAAAAAACTTCAAAAAGTATTAAAAACAAAGCAAATAACAATAAAAAGAACGAGGTTCAGAATTGAAGTAAAACAACAATTAGATGACATATTTGATTTTTAGTTGGTCCAACATGAAAACCAAGGTCTAAACAGAGAAAAGAGGGAGAAAAAAAGAAAATGTTCACCGGAGATCAACTGCACCTCCTTTATTGACATGCGTCAAACAACCGTGTAGAGCAAAACTCTTCACTTCCAACGTTATTGCTGACAATGACATTTAACATCAGGAGGCGTTGCACGCACCACCCAAATAGAGCGGGTGCCTCCCATCTGTTAGCTCGTGTTACACATGTGCCACCAACTTTTTATTTTTTTATTGTTTTTATAATTGTTCAAATATCTAATTGTCCCTCAATCAAGTTGATAGTAAAAAAAAATCATATGGAAAATACTCAAATAACTCTAACCATCAACTTTATTTTTGAGAAATACAAGGGCAATATGATCATTTAATTGTGCACTTGAAGATGAAAAATACCAAAAAGCCCTTATACTGAGCTTTATTTAATTTTCAAGTGTATTTTAGTTATTACATTGTTAATGTAAAATATAGAAGGACTTCTTTAACCCCTAGTAGCATGACAATGAGAAATAAATTTGAATGAAAACACATTTATGCACATAAAACCATGTGTTATACTCATAAGACCATGTATTATGAGTTTTTCAAGTAAGGGAAAAATAACAGTTTTACTGTTCTAATTCACAATAAATCGTGCCTTGATATACAGTAAATTAATATTACCTTTTATTTTTTTATATATCTAAATACACGGCACGTGCTTGTCGGCCATTGAGGCTGGATCTTTTTATATATATGAAAAAATAATATTAAGTCACTGCTAACATGTATAAATATATATAAAAATAAAATCCATGACTTGAGTTATCGCAGTGGTAACAAGAAGCATACAGAATTTTACACCTCCTAGTATCTCCTAGATAGCAGACCTCGGGAAATGCAATCTCTATGTATTCGTCGAGCGAGGGAGATGGGATTGACTTTTACACCAGTCTGAACAATGAAGACACAGTGAGTTCATGGGAACAGGATTGTTGAATCTTCCCTTTCTTGCCTAATAAACAGAATTAGATCTACGTCTTGTTACAGTCCCATCGGGCAAAACAGCTAATCTTGATATGATAGTTCAATAACATGTATTTTTGCTTCTCAAAGCCATTTGAAAGAAATATTTTCACAAGGACAAGACAAAAAAAGAGTTTTGATAAAATAGAATGATTTGATATGTAGAAATAGCGTTTTTGTAAAAAGTCATGTTTTATAACAGTGAATTATATAGAAATTGTTAAAATAAACGGGCATAAATGAAAGGGAGAAAGAGACCACATTCAAGGTTCAATTACATTATTATCAATATCATTTAGATTTATCAGCATTTTTTGTTCTCGATCAACTTTTCAATTTGAATTCAACGATAACAATAGATGACATCGACGATGGAACAAATAACACTTTTAATTCAAATACAATCGTACAATTGCAAGGTCATTACTCCCAAAAACATGTATCAAATTATGTTTATTATCTTATTTTTTTTAAAATTATGTTATTTTATAAAAAAAAATACAAAAACAGGGCTAACTAAAAAAAAATCTTAGCTCCCTTTCCAATGGAAGAAAATATTTTATATTTTTCTTTTTGCCTAAAATCCATGCTCAAAACAAGAAATCGAAGGCAGAGTGATAACCCGATACGTTTTGGTTCAACCAGACTTCAAGTCTAAATATATATGGATCTAGCGAGCTATAACATCCATCACTATCAGGCTCAGCGAGGTGCTAGGTCCAAGTATAAGAGGCTCTTGCAATCCTACTAAGATCCATATTGGATCACGAGACTCTGATAAGTCAGAAATATTTCATCTTCTTGATAAATAAGATATGTTTGATGCTATCGGAAAACATAATAACCTTTTAACCCTTCTCTCCAGTAAAGGGTGAGAAGTATGGGGTACAAAGATTAGTTGAATCCTTAAAAAAAACATGTTATAAATTTATATTCTTTGCTATATATTTATTTTTATAGTCTTTCTAAGATATTATTATATATATTTTTTAAAAAATACTTACCTGAGTATGAGAGATTTGTTAAATTTATTAAAAAAAATTTATTTAATTAAAAAAATAATAAGTCAGATTATCAAAACTAAAAAATTATCCTATTATTTAAAATATAAACCTTGCGCCGAGCCATTGGAATTTCCTGAGATATCATTACCTTCCGTTTTAGACTTTCCCCTTTAACATGGACTTCATTCAATTGGATGGATCCGAGTTTAAGAAGAAGGATAAAATACTTCGATAAAATAAGAATTAGGATCCGATTATCCGAGGGTAGAGATTTTTTCCAATATTTACACTATTGGTTTTACCCCAGTTTTTAGTGGCCCTTTTGATTTTTCAAAAGCCAGATAGATAACGCAGGTCTAACTATGTTTTTCCTTATTTGTATGTAGATAAAAAAATTAATAAAAATATATACAAAAGGTGTAAATTTTAGTTTTTTTAAACTTATTTTTTTAAAAAAATTTACCAACAAAACTACAAGAAAAAAGTTTATCAAAATTAATTTTGGTTGACTCTTAAAAGCCAAAAACAAGGGACAAAGGGAGTAAGGGGGGAAATAACAATTAATATGAAAAAGAAAAAACCCATTAATTAAAACATTTCTGTACAGTAATTTTCTCAACCAATCTAGCAACTGAGAAAATTGCTAAATATAGCCGTACGTGTCTGTCGTGATTATATTATTTCTGTACTGCAACGGCTGCACAGCATACACCAATTAACTGGTGTGTACGGTGCAGTAATTTGCTCGTTCTTTCTATTTCATGCAGTCGAACGTGAGTAACAACATTAGGGCGTCCATGGAGGAGAGGAGCAGGGACGAGGAAATCAAAAGTCAAGGTAACGGAAAGGAAATGGCCATGCAGCTGGTCCAACGCCTGTAAAGCACTGTGAACGCCTTTCTGGGTCTGTGGATCACGACGAGTCCAAAAAGTACCTCCTCCTAGGCAGATTCAACCCGTCCCCACCCATGATCACATGCCTGTGGGTTCCACGCCTCCCCCACCTTCAAACCAAATCAACTGGAGTTGATGGTGGTTGTATTCATCATCCACAGCCCACTGCATTATTAGTCATGCATGGGCCACATCCTGCCTTGGACTCTTCCGAGAGACAATTGAAGCAGCAGTGGCCACGATGTTTCATCCACCGCGAGAGAGTGTGGTAATTTTTGCTTACAAGTGTTAGTGCTTTGTTTTTTTGTTTTTTTTGTTTTTGAAGAAAAACATCAAAATAAATTATTCTTTATTAATATTTTTTCAAAACACTTTAAAAAAAAAAACTTTTAAAACAAAGTTTCAAGCACGGTACCAGCCTCGAGCCCAGAGAATTCTTAAAGTTTTCAGTCGACACAGTAAAGTCTAAGCAGTGTGGAATAAGTCTTACAGCTCAGGGCCGGTCACCCTTGAAATTGCTACCACCACCACAAGCTGTTTTCAAAATTGTTAACTTGTATTACCAATAGCAATGGTGCCGCCCTTTTTGAGCTGTTCAATTATGAGATCAAAACATTAATTTGAAGTTGCCGTGTTGAATTGCCTGAATCGTTCCTATGTAGGATGCCAGCTTCATTGGTGCAAATCTAAGCAGTTGATTGGAGAAGTTAGACGTAAAAGGGACATTCCAAACACCTTTCATGGTTAATTACGATCGAACTTAGTTCTCTGGGGACTCATTCTGTCTTGACCAAGCAAGAAGAAAACAAAATTAATGTTGATATAAGTTGAAAGGGAGAAACCTCCATTGACAAATAATGAAGGTTAACTAGTGAGCGGTGTTCTATCATTGCTCGAGATTTTGACCTTGTGTGTTTGCTGGAACAATGAACGAGCATGGAGGCTAATAAGTCCAGATTTAACGGAACCAAACTTTTCAATAAAACCTGCAATTTTTTTTGGACTCGGTCAAAAAGAAAGATCTACTTATTTTAGATTCAGACAAGTGAAAAAACCTGGCTTCTATTGGTTCCTACGGAGAGAGTTTTGTTTTATAAACACAACTACATTTTATATTTTATTTTTTATTTTTTCTACTTTTCTAGTGGTCTAAAAATCTTTTAAGACTTATTATATTTTTATCAATATTATGTTATACAGAAGATGGTGTGTAAAAATTATCTAAAAATTCACCGTCTTTTTATTATCAAAAATATTTTTTCTCCTTTTATATATATATATATATATAAAATAAAACTACAAGCGTATAACCTCCTCTTCATTAAAAGATGTTTTGTGTATTATTGAACAATGAATAAATAAATAGTGTTTGTAAATATATAAACTCAACTATGAGTTGGGGGGGTTGCTGCTAGCACCAAGGTCAAGGGGCATGTTCTCTAGCTGCGTGGCTCTAGCAGTATAGCTAGCTGGAGGCCATCAAATCCACGGTTGCATTGGCCAAAAATGGCTAGAGTGGTTTGCAAAGTCTAGCCGAATGGTCAATGGAAGTTCAAGAGTTTTGACATTTATGGCAGTTAAGGGGTGAAAAAAAGAACAAGTAAATTGCAAGTTATATGAACTTGCAAGTTTGATAATCAAATTTTAGTTAACCAGGTGCCCATGCCAGTGCCAGGCACATTTTCTTTACATTAATAAAAATATATATATTTAATATATCTAAACTTGTATTCCTCTCTTCGAGCAATTCTCACTCTAAGTTTCATATTTATAAAAAAGAAGAGAGCATAGTTCAAGTGTATCTAATAATTTGTCCATAAATCAATTCAACCTCAAACAAACTATAAACATGGTGTGATTTATTATTTTTTTATATATTATTTTCATCCCCTTCATCTTATTTCTTTAAAGGCACTCAAAAAATTATATTGGTAGATAAGTATTTTAAGAAAATTAGTTTTAATATCAAATTTATTTACTTTGAAATTGTAAATTGTAGTGATTAATTTTTGTACCATTTTTATAAATTAATTTTTATTTAGAATTCAAATTTTGATACTCAAAACAACAAACAAACGGAGCTAGAAAGTAAATAATTAAGGTGATTAATGAAAGTTTAAGCGTAACTGGCTAATTAATTCAGTGGGTAAACATGGTGAATGGCAACCAGTAAAGGTTCACGTGGTTTCTTCATAAATTAAATTAAATACAAGCTGTGCATGCCAGGAATCCCAATAATTAATCTGATATGTGAACGTGAGGTTAATTTCCTCATATATATATATATATATTCAAGATTGTACGCCAAGCTCCTTCGATCTCTCCAAGCAGAAAAAGAAAATGCATGAACCACAAATTACAAGCGCAGCGCCCTCCACATGAAGAGCTGCTGCTAGCTAAGATAACTCCCTGTCGAGTAATCAGTGACACATATGGAGAACTAGTATAAGGTCCTTGACCTTGATGAAACTATTCAAACATAATTTATTGCCTTGAAAGCAACGAAGATGATACATGCAAGAAAACCCTTTGAGCTTTGAGAGAGAGAGAGACGGTATAGGAATATATAGAACTGGGTGCAATTAATGTGTTGGACCATGGATAATTTAATATACCATCCTTTATCTATCGGCCGAGTATAAAGTGTAAACCCACTGAAAAATGAACATAGTACACAGAAGATAATATCCTGGCTCAGCTGTCTATTGTTTTCTTCATTAAAAAATAAGCAGAAAGCCCAATGAGAGTCAAATAAATTGCATGGAAACAAAAGAATTGACATTGTGTGTGATGTTACATGGAGAGATTCCTTTGTAATCTGGTTCGTGTGAAAGAGGGCGCAAAAAGTCTATATTTTAACATGCATTAACTTTCGTCACTCGGGACGATGATAGCTAGATGGTGGACCATTGAAATCTGGAACAAGAATCGTGCCCAGGAAGCCGATGTGTAGGTGTGGGAAAAGGAAATCTTCAAGAAGAAAAAAATACCGTGCTTTTATATGTCGAGAATTCGTCCATATATGTTTTTTAAATCGAAATTCACATGATATTTGCTATGGAAAAGGAAATCAGATTTGATCAGTTTAATTACTTTAACGATCTAGAAAAAATCAGATCAGATCAGTCTGATGTGATTTTAATAGTATCTGATTTTAACAGATCAGATCAGAGGCTATAAACTGCGAGTGGTTCTCCTGGAGTGTTAATTCTAACTTCATCTTCAATGTTCCCACCATGCTTCCTTGAGGATATGGCTATATTTAATGTGTTGATAAATTGAATGATGTGTTTGTAGGATTAGAGAAAAAAACCACCTTAGAAATTAATAACTACAAATTTTATACCCAAGGGTAAAATCTGACCGCTTCTGTGGAATTGGTGCAGACTTGTAGCCTGGCAGAAAGGGCCCAAAGTGTTGGCAGAAAGGCAGAAGCTTATTGGGCCTGGAAGCACCCACCGTACAGGACCCATCTTCAAAAGATCTACGTTCGTATAAGAACAAAGCTGGGAAAAAAAAAAAAAACAGGGAAGGAAATTCCCTTTAGACATCGGAGGTCACAGGCATGAACCATGGCGAATAACCCAGTTCAACTTCTTAAATACTTTCGTATTTGAGTTGGAATTGTCTCCCAGAACCAAATTTTTTTTTTTTTACTGTTCTGACCTGTCGTGATCAAGATCTAGTACCAATGATTTGAGTAGACATGCATACGTCTATTTGCCAAAAACTGAAATCATCATAATTCATGGCCACGGTATCCTGCTTGAAAGATTGCATTGAAAGTAGAGATGACGGTACATGTGAGCGGTGGGCTCTGATCGCACTCCTCTCAGCCCTTCACTTGATTAGGGCAAAAGGAGCCCTTATCTTCTCTTCCATCGTACTATATGATTCACGTGCATGCTGTCCATGAAAACTGAAGCATCAGATCCTCTCGTGTCTGCTTGGGAGTGTGAGTATAGATATTTTTTAAAATATTTTTTATATTAAT
>Ga0325403_1000266_pt1 | contig 32849 bp, 26 predicted proteins | sample PopdelMetagenome_19_FD_205665 | JGI IMG/M metagenome (GOLD analysis project Ga0325403, IMG submission 205665) | Populus deltoides microbial communities from Bellville, Georgia, United States - Xylem-PdKOR-R4 | ecosystem: Host-associated > Plants > Phyllosphere > Stem > Wood/Secondary xylem... | reverse complement strand
TTCATACTACAAGTTTCTTTGACAAATAACAATTAAACAAGTACAAACGTTAACAAAATACATATACTAAAACAATAAAATTCACAATTAAATATTAAAACTAAAAAGGATAGATTTACTTAAAAAATGATAAAATTTACAAGAAACGGATATTGTGACCACGTATAAGATATAAGAAACTTGAGTGCTCGTGTTGAGAATAGTGGAGAGTTAGGATGGGTGTTTGGCTGCAGTTTGGGAGGGGAGCTGCAATTTGGGAGGGAAGAGGTGGGATGGGAAAGAAAAAGAAGGAGAAACAGAGGAAGAGAGTGTTGGCAGATAGGTGGGCATATAATGGTTTTTTCCGATGGAATCACCGACGGATTACTTTCGTCGATGCTTCCATCGGTGATTCCGTCGGTGACAGTGCCACGTCACTGTACGACTATCTCAGTTTGAATCCCTCGGTAATTCTGTCGGTAAAATTATCTGACATCACCACGTCGTTGCATATTTCCAGACAAACTGTATATCTCGTCGGCGAAACCATTAATATATACAGACAAAAATATTTCGTCGGTGTATACCAACCGTTTCGCTGACTGGTTGAGGCCGTCGGTATATACCAATAAATTTTGAGTCAGAACATCGATAATTCCATTGGGTTTTTTCAGTTTTCTAGTAGTGGTTGAAGGTGCACTAATCCCATAGCAAAAACCAGTATATAGAAATCGGCTGTCCACATAACATTCATCTAGAAACACCATATTTTGATATTATCTGCCTTTTGCACGTATTATCTATGTATACGTGTATATACATGCATGGAACACCACGCCAGACATATATATATATATATATATATATATATATATATATATATATATATATATATATATATATATATATAAAAAGGTGACGACTAATCATACGTGATATCTTGTTTGCCACACAGGTTCGGAACTTAAAAGAACTGAAATTTAATTATTTAATATGGTGATGATCAATCAAATGATAATGATATTAATGATCATACGCACGATATTTATCATAATTAATCTTCATTCCAATTAATTCATTTAATTGTCTAGCTAGCTGCCAATAGCATGACGAGCACGTCTTTAATACAATAGAGGAGCACTTGACTAATTCTATCTGCGATCAGTAGATGCATATAGATTATAAACCACAGTTTATTTGGAAACAAGGAAACGGTATTGTGGTGTGGCTCAATGAATTATTAGTAAATTTATAGTATTTGACTAATCAATCTTGAATAATTGAGTTTTTTTTTTAAAAAAAATTGATCTCTTGATTTTGTTACAGTAAGAAAGACTATAAGAAATAGAAGCATCTTTCAGTGATCCTCTTTGCGTATTGTTTTTATGAGTGGTTTTTTTTTTAAAAAAAAACAACTATTTTGTAGGTGCTTAAAATAATATTTCTTCTCTGTATTGTTAAATCTCCAGAATTTATAATTTTAATGAAAAAGTATTAAACTCAATCATTTTATGTCCTTACTTGTTAAAGGGCATTTACATTCAAATTCTATAGTATTTTTTTTATTAACGTAGGTATCCAAATCAGTTTGCGTGTATTTTAACTAATCCCACGAGCTCTAAAGTTAACGATCATGTAAATTTTCAAGGGTCATCATATTAAGAACCATAAGATTCGAACATAATATATAAAGTGATTGTAATGGATACAAACATGAATCAATGTATATTTAACTTAATTAATTTGACATGCATGTAAGAGACATTAATTTGAAGCCCTTCCTATTGATTTCGTAATTAAATGATCCCTAACAATTTTTTTTCCTATAACGTCGACTTTAAATCAAGAAGCAGAAATGGTCAGTACCCACGTAGCTTTCATTTCGTTGCAAGTCGGCCTCATACGTACGTTAGCGTTGACTGAACTACTCCCTTACAATATTGCAATAAGTAATTAAATGCACTAGATAGTGGATGGTTTATAAGATATATTCAGTGATAAATGATATATATGAACCTTCAGTTGCAATTAATAAATAACCAAGCTGCCAATGTGAATCATCTGAATGTGAATATGCAAGATGACTTTTCATACATATTAATTATTAGTGTGCTAAGACTCCCAACAAACACGTAGACAAGCCTTTGTAGGTTTAAAGACATTTATGGCACTACGAAATATAAAAAAGTCGTCTCTCCTCACCTTCCACCGGCTAATAATAGTTTACTTCGCCTCCCTCTCTCTATGTGTGTGTGTGTGTGTATATATATATATATATCAATCATCATCGCCAACAAGAACATGCAACAACTCTAGCAAGCTAGCTAGCAACCATTTTCATTTTTCCACAACCATTTCTATGAAACATGGTACGTGTACTCATGGTTGATCATGTCGGTCATCACATAGAAGGGTCCGTCCCACTTGCAATTGGCTTGTTTATCTCAGTTTCTGTTCTTGTGGCACTATGTGCCAAACATAGCATATGGCGCACCCAGCAGAAGCATCAGTACTCATGCGCTGCAACAAGCAATTCCAAATGTGCAACACCTAATAGATCACCATTAGCATCGCCTAAGAAACTCTGGCCAAAAATTAGTAACAAGGCAATTCCATTCATGGACAGGAAAAAAGATGGTGCTGATATTGATGAAGACGCTAAGGTACCCGAAACTGGAATTAAAGAGGAAGCTGGGGGGTTTGAAGAAGATGGGCTGTGGCAAAAATCAATCTTGATGGGAGAGAAATGTCAGCCACCGGAATTTTCAGGTGTGATATTTTATGATGGTCGTGGGAATCAATTGCCTCAGATGCCAAGGTCACCTAGGGCCAGTCCCTTGCCAAGTATTTCATTTCCGGCTGTCAAAGATGCCAATTAGCTAGAGGCATCCAATTATATGTCCCCAGGTAAATATATGCATGTTCTGGAAATTATGTGTAAATTTTTTTTTTATGACATTAATCTAAGAGTTCAAAATAAAATCGTACGTGCTAAAACATTGACTGTATGGTGGTACATCTACCATATAGAACATATCGTTCATATTTGTTGGTGATTGATGGAGATGATCCGGAGGGAAAAGGATGCCAAAGATCCTACGGAATTGGACGGCGTTTGGTGGTTTTAACAAAAAGAAGACTCAGAGATGGTTGAATCTCGTTTGGGCTCTCCCTTATTTTTCCTGTCGATTTTAGTAGATTTGTCTCTTTGGCTACCAATCTAGCGAGATATTGTTTTCAGGCAATCAAGGGTGGTGGGGGATATGTTTACCCGACTCTAGAATTTTCACCCCAGTTCGATAATTCGACTGTAATCTCTTCAGCGTGATCGAGAGCATAGTTATTATTAATTTTTAAAATGTTTTTTATTTGAAAATATATTAAAATAATATTTTTTATTTTTAAAAAATTATTTTTAATATTAATGCATCAAAATGATTTAAAAATATTAATTAATTTAAATAAGAAATAATTCAGTTTTTTAACAAATATAAATATAATTAAAAATAAAAAATAGCTGTCACGTGCATAACACAAGCAGCAAGATGAGGCACATGTATTTTTTAAGTGCTGCATTTCCTGGCAATCAAAAGTCGCATCCAACGATGACTTTGAAAGCGTAGTGTCACCTTCTTTCCCGATGATCAAGCGTGTATGCATGGAGGAGTTGTGGTTAGGCTTTGGTTGATCTTTTATTTTTTCTTCCCTCTCATCTCAAATTTCATACTATTCTTTTTATAAATCAGAATGTAAAATAAATAGCAAATAAACTACCGCGTTTACACGCACAGAGGATCGAATGTTTTGCAAAAGTAAAAACACAAATTCCTGACAGAAAGCCTAGACAAGTCGATCTCGATTTCTATAACCAAAATCTAAAATGGTACGCTGATGTCTCTCTATAATAATCGGAATTAGGGTTTCTTTTTGTATTTTCTTTTGTTCATGATTTGGATTTAGGGTTTCCATTTCTATTCTATAATTGTAAACTCGTTCCTCGATGAAAATTTTTTCATGATTTTAATTGAATTCACTTATGAGCTTGATTTTAATTGAAAAATACGAACTACACTACAAGTTGGTTCTTGACTATGAGTGAGAAATAAGGAGAAAATCAATTTTTGGATAGTGAGATGAGGGGATGAGTTTTTTTCAGGGGGAAAAAGGTGAGGTGGAAGAGGGACGATAAGTGGTATGGAAATGATTAATTTTAAGGTTTTAATATATATGGAGATATTAATATTATTTTGTTTATTTTAAAATTTTACTTTGATCCAGGAAAAAAATTTAATATTTAAAAAATTGCTTGCATAGGAAAAAAAATATTAAACATTGGAGTGCTCAATGTAATTTTTCCAAATAAAATATGACATGAAAGAAAGTTTTTTATTTTTGTTTTATATGAATTAATAGTTTGTTAAAACTTAAAATCAAATAAAAAATAATTAATTAACATATGTAATTGTTAAGAAAAAAAAAGGTCACGTCATTCAAATAGATGGATAGATGGAGAATGATGCTGGGCATAACATCTTGAACTTAATGAGAAGCCATGTAAAGGTTTGTTTCTTTTTATGTTTTAAAAATATTTTTTAAAAAAATTAAATATTTTTATTTTTTATTCTAAATTAATATTTTTTAATATATTTAGATCGTTTTAATGTGTTGATGCTAAAATAATTTAAAAAAAATATTATTTTAATATATTTCAGAGTGAAAAACACTTTAAAAAACAATTGCTATTATACTTCCAAACATTCTTTAAATATAACGTATTTAATATATATTAGTGGATTACCCACTTGCTTATTATTGTATTTTTATATTTTAATATCTGATTTTATTAATTAGATATGTTATATAATGATCAATTTTTATTATAAAAAAAATAATCTAATTTGAACATCTTTTTCGATATCAAAAGCTTTGTTTAAGAATAATATGCATATTAGATTTGTATATATTAAAAAGAACTTAACCCCTTTGAAAAGTATGTAATTGTAGATTCATTGTTATTATTCATTGAAACAATATAATAGTTTTTTTTTAATTTTTTTATCCAAGACATCCAATACAAGGACAATGAAGTCTTTTTACAAGGCTCATTTATCATTACTAAATAAAGCGGGGATAAAAAAATATTTTTCTATTTTGATTGTATAATAAAAAAACTCAAATACCCTTAAAAACAAAAAAAATAAAATAAACTTAGTGTCAAGAGATATTTTAGTGTTTTTACAATGATTTTTTTTTGTTATTTTTATTTAAACCGAGAGACAATTTGATATTTGATAAAATATAAAAATAATAAACAATTAAAATATACATAAAATAGTAATATTTAAGAGAAGGGGTGTTTTCTTCTTTTTTAAAAAAAATATTTTTTTTGTTGTTGTAATTATCATGTCAACTTATGAACAATACAATACTTGGCTAAATAAATAAAAAACAAAAAGACAGGCACGTGGGAGGCGTTCATTCCTTTAAATGACGCGTGCGATGTCTCCCAACATTCAAAAATACAATTCTATCATGTTATTGTGTTATTTTTTTTTTGTTGATGTGACACGTATTGTTGGTGAGCTTTTATTTTTTCTTTCTATTTTTCTCTCTATTCTCTCCTAAAATTACAACATGATCCTTTTTGTTGTTGGTATTTCAATTTTGGTTTTTATTATTTTATTATTTTTAATTTTTAGTCTTGGCTTTTTTATAAAATTTTTATTTGTTTTCAGGTTCATCATCCAATCCTACTTTACCGGATATTATATTTTTCAATGCGGCCCCCTATCTTTGAATTTCTATTTTTTTTTTTGTTGGCCTTCTTGTAAAAATTTTAGTGGTTTTCAATTTCATTCTTCAACTCAAATTGATCGTATTATATTTTTCAATTTGATATTTATTATTTTTATTTATATGTTTTTCTTTGTTTTTTTGTAAAAATTATTATTCTTTTCAATTTAACCATTTAATTACAATATTATTTTTTATTTTTTACATCAATTTTGATCCTTATCTTTTATCCTTTTACTAAGTTATTTTTTTTAATTTCATCATTTAGTTCAATATAAAATTTACTTTGTATTTTAATTTGATTCTCATTCTTTTAATTGTTATTTTAAATTTTTTTTGTATAATTAAAATTTTATTTTTTTAATTTCATCCTTCAATATTTAATTGATAAGGAATTAAACTTCATGTTTTTTTTAAATTAGATGCTTTGGGTCTAGTGACTTGGATCACGAGTTTAAAAAACTAACACTGTTTTTTATATAAAAAAAGCTTTATAAATTTTTTTTTTATCATGTTATTTGAATAACAAGAATTCGGTTAGCTTGCTTATATATTTACCATGATTATGGGTTTGACGGGTATTTCGATTGACTTAGCTTTAATTAGCATGTTTATATATTTCTTATAATTGGTATTTTATATTATTTTCTTATCTCATTTCAACACCTAAATATAAAAGTTTTCCATGTTTGTTTTTGTAGTTGAAATTGTGTTTTGTGATTTTTTAAATTATTATTTTACTTAAAATTAATTTTTTTAGTGTTTTTAAATAGCTTAGATTTTTTATGTTAAAAATAATTATTTTTAAAAAATATCATTTTTTTATATTTATAATAAAAAATACTATGAAATGCATTGCTACCTCACTAACTAATTAACAACCAAAGCCAAACAGGACATCGAGACCGGCTCCTCCACCTTCAAAAACACCGAGTCACTGACCCATTCGATAAGACCTGCTGAAATTTGCCCAGAATTTGCAAAAGATGGCTACTTTTTCTTCCTCACCTTTGCTATTTGCAAACCCAGATTCTGGTTTCTCTCTTTTAGAACGAACTTGTAAAATCAAGATGCTTAGAAGAACAACAGTTACTCCTCCATCCATTACTGCTGCTTCTTTGAATGATAATGATGATCAAAATTCTTCATCAAAGTTGGTCACTTTTATAGGCAAAGGTGGCTCTGGAAAGACTACCTCTGCAATTTTCGCTGCCCAGGTTCTTCTTTCTTTGAATTCTTGCTATTCAACTTAAGTCAATTTGTTTCAATCTCTTTTGCCGTATTCAATCAGTTTTGTTAATATTTACTTAGTGTTTTTTTCATGGGTTAAAAGTCTGAAATTTATAGTTAAAGGAAGGGCATTATGATGGAACTATGGCCTTATGATCTCTGTTCGCAGTTTTTAATAATTTATCGAAGAGACAATACTTTTATGATTTTAAACTGTCTGAATCAAATGCATGCTTGTGATGTGGTAGACTGGAATGTAATGTGATTGAATCAAAGTAGATGAATGATATCTAGGAGACTTTAAGAAAAATAAACCAAAGTTTTTTCCAGATGGAATTTCCTTTTGGTCACTGTTTTCTACTGTAGATTAATTTGAAGATAATTAATACACCGTATTTCTTCGTACTGGTTTAGACTGGATAGTATGATGGGAATGTAGAAGTTTAAACATTGGTTTTATTTTCTTTGCATAGTTTTTGTTTTTATTTTTTACGCAATTTGTGCAAGTTATGGTGGGATCTTAATTTTTTTTTTTGCTTTGTTTTGCCGATTTTCATTCAGCATTATGCAATGTCTGGGCTTCGGACATGCTTGGTGATACAGACCCAAGATCCCTCTGCTGAATATCTACTGAACTATAAGATTGGAACTTCTCCTACCGAGTGCAGTGACAACCTTTGGGCTGTTAGGTTGGAAACCAGTAAAGTGTGTTTTTTCACTTCTTTTTTCTTGTTTCTTTATGGAACTTCAAACTTTTAATGTAAATGGTGCGGGCGCATTGATAATTGCTCTTGATATCTGCAGATGCTTCTTGAGCCTCTTGATCGGCTGAAGCAAGCCGATTCTCGTCTTAAGATGACTCAAGGAGTTCTCGAAGGGGTAGGTATGTAGTGGCTCTCTCAATATTCTTGTGCTGTATCATAGTCATCAAATAGTGCACTTCCCACTGAATGTTCTGTATCTTTTATCATAATGTGAAGGTGGTTGGAGAAGAGCTTGGTGTGCTTCCTGCAATGGATTCTATTTTTGCAGTATATGCACTTGCAGGGCTTGTAGGATCATTAAATGTTAACCAGACCAACAGAGATAAATTTGACATAATAGTATATGATGGAGTCAGCACTGATGAAACTCTTCGAATTATAGGAGCAGCTAGTAAAGCAAGGTTAGTTGAATTTCTAACCTCCCCAACTCAACTCTCTCTCATATTTCTGTCTGTATTGAACAACATAACTGTGCTCAGACTGTATTTGAAATATCTGAGGAATTTGGCCGAGAAGACTGATCTTGGGAGATTGGCTGGTCCTTCACTCGTGAGCCTTGTTGATGAAGCATTGAGTTTAAGTGGTAGCAAATATAATTTGAACAGGAAAACGAGTGCTGAAATATGGGACAGTTTGGAAACAATGTTAATGGTAAATGTGATTCGCGCTTCTTGCTTCTCCATTTCTACACAAACTTGATAGCATTTTGTGTTGATTATACTGCAGCAAGGATCTTCTGCTTTTTATGAACCATCTAGATTTGGATGCTATCTTGTGATGGACCCTAACATTCCAACATCAGTGAATGCTGCTTTGCGTTATTGGGGCTGTACCCTCCAAGCTGGTGCACAAGTTTCTGGTGCAATTGGAATTTCTTCACCACGTTTCAATGAAGAATCATTGGAAGGAGTCAAGAAAAACTTTTTGCCCTTGCCTTTTGCTTTCATTCCACATCTCTCAATAGGATACCCTCCTGAATGGAATTCAGTCATGCTAAACACTGTTGGTCATGATGCAAGAACTTTATTTTCCTTGCCAGCAAGTCACAGCAATAGCATGGCACCACCAGTAAAGTTTGACGCAGCTGAAAAATCAGTTACTCTTTTCATGCCAGGTTTTGACAAGTCAGAGATCAAGCTATACCAAGTATATCACTTTCCTTCATATGTTTTTTTTTTCCAAAGATCTTTATCATGTTTCACAAACTGTCCAAATTTGTTTTAGTTACTTCAGTTTGCAATAGTAGTTAAATGGCTGGAAAAACCTCCCTTTTTTTCCATATTATAGGTCGGAAGGTCCTTGTGAAATCTTTTATCATAGTTCAGAAAGTGTTTTCTATAATTGCAGTTCTTTTGAGTCTTGGTTGAAAAAAGAGAAATTCATATGCCTGGGAAATTATTCCAAGGGAGACACGAGTAGCTTCTTGCACTTCCAGAATTCGTTAGATATTATGGCATTTAAGTCATTGTAATTAAGAGGATACATAAAATGAACTCCTAGGAAGGATTAATCTCTTAGAATTAGTACGATATTCTGGCATTTAAGTCATTGTAATTAAGAGGATACAGAAATCTACTTGTATCTCATGAAATATAATAATAATCTGAGCTTAGTTTTGTAAATTGAATTCATGTTAGTTCTGCAATTGTAGTTAGCAGATTTGATTGGCGCCTTGAATAAAAGCCATGAGCCTTTAAAATGGAAAAGAAGATCCTTATTTGAACTGTAGATTTATTGCACAAGTGTTAAGTAGCTTTAATTCCAATAATGAAGAGTATGAATTCATTGTTTTAATGTGCAAAATTCACAAATTTTACTCAATTCGCTGATTTAGGCATCATCAACAGTGTATCCTGTTTTTTTTGGTGGGATAGTTGCAAAAAGATCTTTTTGCTCCTTTTTTGTTTAATCAGTTTGTTTAGTAACATTAACATAATTTTTTATGCTTTCCTGATAAATGCAGTATAGAGGAGGATCTGAATTGTTGGTTGAAGCAGGGGACCAGAGACGTGTAATCTGTCTCCCAACAAAAATTCAAGGTAAGGTGGGAGGTGCAAAGTTCTTTGACAGAAGTCTTGTAATCACAATGCGATAGTGTGACTGCAAAAGACTACTTGTCATATATTCTTGCTTTTGTTCTTGACTGTCCAAGATTGATGTGTGGAGCATCGATAACAGATTTTATCTGATGGTGGCTATTGGTTTCGGGGTCATTTACCCTTTGGAATAAATCTGATTATTGCTCTTTACCTACAACTATTGCACATTGTGTCCAGCTTTGAGTGCATGAAAGTGTACATCAACAGTTGTAGCCTTTGAAAACAACATTTAAATTCACCATTCAACTAATAGTTGCAGAGTTGGTCAGTGACTCAATATGCAAAATCCTCCCAATAACCTTTTGGAGGTTTGCGCATACATGGTACAATAATTTAGAGCTAAGTTTCATTGAGGGGTTCAGTGACCTATGTGCTAAGCTGGTGGCACGTCTTAGCACCAACATACCCGCCAAGAAAAGCTCCACGAAACTATTTGATGTTACCTAACAAGAAGGCGAGTCTACATGTGCATATTTAAAAAGGTTTAATGAGGAGATGTTCAAGGTGAAAGAATTGCTTGAGTCAGTAGCTTTAAAGGCCCTGATAAGAGGGGTAAGAGAACATATTTTTTGGATAAAAATTTATGCCTTACCAATCAAAAGTTTGCTCAAGGTGAAACAAGTTATGGAAAATTACATATTGGTGGAAGAGGTTGATTTTCTATGACATGAGCCCCCTTCTTATTACATGGATAACCAAGAACCTTCAAGGTGAAATTATTTTCTTAATAGAAATGAAAGTTATAGGAACAACCATGAGGGATTAACCCATGATCATTTGATGTATCCTAAAAATCACTCATTTGAAGTCATCAGGGCAGTTAAAGCAAACACCTTGGTGCCACCTCCAAGACATGTTACTTCTAAGAACCTCCCATGTGCATATTACTTAGATCACCTTAGGATGCATAATCCTCAATAGGAATGTAAGTTTATTTTTGAAATAAAAATAATGTATCTTTGACATATATTCCCTATCTACTGATTTTCAGTAGGGGCTTCCAGATACTTTCTAAGGAAGGGATTGACTTGATCTCCGTAAGGGCCTCTCACCAATTCATCAGGGGTTGATTTAGGATCCCTTATTCTTCAGGTGATGCTTAGACACCTCTCACCAATTTGCTAGAGGTTAATCTGGGATCTCTCATTCTCTAAGTGATTCTTAGAGGCCTCTTACCAATTCGTTAGGGGTTGATCTTGGATCCCTATTCTCTAGGTGATGCCTAAGGGCCTCTCACCAATTCACTAGGGGTTGATCTTAGATCTTTCACCTCTCCAATATAGTCTCGAACTGGCACCACTCTCTAGTATGGAGCTCTCATGTCTCATGTCATCCTAAAAAGGTTATATATCTCTCATACACCATTGATCATTCTTTAATGAGGGCCTCCTAAGCTCCCACACCATCACAAGGGAGGTCTCAAACCTTCTAGGAGCTCTCAAACCTCCACGCATCATAAGAGAGGCTACAAATCTTCTACTATTTTGTAAGATCTTTCTTTTTTTAATTAAGGGCTTTCATGTCTTATGCCATCTAGAGAGGCCACATACCTCTCACACTTCAGCACAACCGCTTTTCAAGGGATGAACTTGGTTTTCCTAGTGCAATAAGACCACCTTCAATGGATTTGTCCTCTCCCCCATTTAGAAATTCTTCCAAGTATGGGTATAACCAGGAGTTACCCTCTATGGATTTCCACCACTCTTTTTAAGTTCTCCTCAGCTCTTTAAAATTTTTTCTAAGTATAGGCTTACCCTCCATAGGTTTCCACTAACCACTTAAAATTTTTTCTAAGTATGAAATCTTTTATATCTCAACTCACCTTCTTAAATTTTTTTCAAAGTATGAGTTCCTCCATGATTCCCCTTTACGTACTTATATTTTTTTTAAAACATGGTGCATACCCACACACGGGTTCTCTAGTTTATTACTCAGGGTTTCAACCCCTCTTCTTATATGAAGAAAATTCGATGATCTCGTCATGGTAATCAGGTATTTTATAAGTTTTTATGGATTAATACCATAAAAAGTTAGGGGGCTGTGATGGATCCAAATAAAATGGACTCAAACCCCCCTAAGATGGACCAAACAAATTTCCTCAAAATAGACCCAACAAAAACACTTTTTAGGCTCAGGCTTAGTATTCCGAGCTCAAAGTACAGTAGAGGGGCAAAGAAGTGGGCTCGAGCATGGTAGCTTGAACTCAACACCTAAGAAGCTTGGGCTCCGACTCCTGCCCGAGCCCAACTCCCTAGAGGACATGGGCTCGGGCATGAAGCCCGATCCCATGCTGGGCGTGCACCCCCGTGCGCTCAGGAGCTCGCCCCGAGCCCAACATGCTTGGGTTCAGGCAGTTCATCTGGATCCGTTTCTCACCTTTAATGGGCTCGAGTCCAATATTTGCTAGAGATTTTTCTGAAACCCCATGAGGTCCCTTGATATTTTCTATTGATATAATATGTATTATTTTGAGTATAATATAATTTAAAATATTACAAAAGTAAAATTACACTCCAACTCCTTCTCAACATAAAAGGATAAAATTCATGAGCTATAAATACACCATGAATCCTTCAAGTCAAAGGTTCACAATTTCTTCATTCTCTACTGCATGTATATTTTCAGAGCATCTTTCTTTAGAATATTATTGCATTATCTCTCTCAATAAAGTTATTAACTTTATCATCGGAGAGTTCCTATGCTTATCAAATGATATATTTTGCAAATATCAGCTACTGGTCACTTGGCTTACCAGACATCACTTACTACTAGTTACCAACCTTCTAGCCTTTTCATATCAAGTTACTAGAAACTTTGATTATTAAGAATAGATCAGATCTAGTAACTTTGATTATTAAGAATGGATCAGACTATTTAAACTAAGAGATCAATTAATTAAACAATATATTTGTCTTATTTTTAAATATTTTGAATCTTGGAACTCACCAACGGAAAGAGAAATTTACCCGTTACCCATTTTGCCAACTATCTATGCATCCAAACTGAAATCTTTTCTATACGATATTTTGCATGAAGGTCATATTTGAAGAGGAAAAGAAAAATACCTCACAGGGTTTCTGAGGGATTCTCTGTAACAGTTTCCTTCCTCGGAGAGCAAAGTACACAATATCGCCTCTTTACTTCCCACCGAGATGCGAACTTGCACCTAATATTTAATTACCTTGGATTTTCAATGTCTTTGAGACGCCAAGAGTTCATTACTTTAGCTTCTAAAGCAGGACAATGTTAATTGATAAACTAGCAGTACAGAAAACAGAAATCTTATGTGAGTCTCGACTGAGAAACCATTAACAAATATCACTCCCTCATTAACTGAACATTTAACCAAACAAGTCTAATGCCCAGGATACACTGGTGCTTATATTTTTTGGTTTCAAGTTTCTGTAACGAGGTGAAGTTGAAACTGTGATAATTCACTTGCCAAAAGTCTTGAGCAATTACAAATCCTTTTTTTCTACTTCCAGCTATTCAGCCCATGTCGACTTCATAGCATCTTAACAACGCTATGCTACCCTGAAATCCGCTTTCCTGCGTTTTTTTTTCCCCAAACTAAACTTGAGATGGTCAAAGGACAATAAAATTTATAAATATTTCCCTGTATAAAGTAACTTTAACCTTTGTTGGCTCAAGCTGGACTGGTTTTTTCTACAATATCCAATATATATGATGTTCTATGAAGACATGAAATGAGATGACGTAATATACAACAGAAAATTATGACCCTTCCATCTTATTCTCTTCTCCCATTTGTGAACGTACACGGCTCCTCAGTTCTTCAAAAGCCTTCATGCTCTCTGCATCAAAGCCTCCAGCAAACTGGAAATAGATCCACGTCAAGAGACAAATTTGCAGATTGATAAGAAACTTGCATTTCAATGTTACAAGGTTAACCTGTGATTAAATGCTATGGAAATATAGACACCAGAGATAATTTGCTACCACCCTGGCAGTACCATACAGTTTCCATCTAATCACCATCCGGATAATTTGCATTCCAGTATTCAAATTTAACATGGAGATAAAATATACCTGATGAATACGGAAAGCGAAACGAACACCTTGCAGTACCAAAAACTCTCTGTTTGGTTCTTTCTCAGGTCCACTCATTGTATCTAGTTCTGATGCAACACGCTTCATGTACTTTCTTGCCAACTGGACGGATGAGAGCTTGATCTGCAATGAGAAAGATGTTACTTGACCAACTTCGGTATTGAAACAATGGAAGTTTTTCCCTTGAATGATCTGCGTTTTTATGGATACTTGATACAAACATAAATTATTCTCGTATCACGAGTAAATTTTGTATCCATCGCTAAAAAAAAGGCTGTCACAGCAATGGCATAAAGCTGTCTTCAAGGCCATATTTTTAACAAGACAAAATGTGTCTTGCTGAATCATCGGCATATATGAGTTTTGGTCATAAACTTGCTCATCATATCTATCAACAGATAAATAAAATATAACCTGTTAAATATGCAACTGTTGAGGAAAACGTGATTCTATGAGCCAAAAGATAGAGAACACAAACATTTTCATAACTAATTCCATGTATACATACATCAAAATTTATATCTTCTCGTTTTAAGCATACCTTGCCAACAACTCCTGAATCTAATAACCAATTAGTTGGGATCCCAAACTCTCTGTATCGTGAAACAGCCATGTCTCTTGTACGCAATAGTGCATATACGCTGTTTTCCACTCTGGCAAAGAATAAAAGAAAAATAACACGGGAAATTAGGCCAGTTGAAAGAATAAACTATCTCCTAACAGTTTATTATGGTAGAAGATATCAGGCCACCACGACAACTCCTAGGGGAATACTATTTATTATTTGAAATGCCATACACAAAATATGGTAGTAAGTTTCCAATCTTCTCAGAGTTTTATAATCTATTTAACAAGCATGAGAAGAAGAATGTACTTACTTTTCGAGCAATTTGTACATCTTTTTTAAAGCAGCTTCACATGGGAGGTTGGGATCATCAACAAAAGAGGTTACTTGCCTCTCCAATTTCATGAGATCCTGGTACTCAAAAGCTGCTTCTCTCAATGCATCAGCTTTACTTTCAGGCCAATCAAAGTGCTTGAGAACTGCTCGTTCATCAACCTAAAGAAATAAAAAAATAAAAAAATGAATTGATATGATCAGAGTCTTGAACAATAACCCAGCAGCCAAGGAAATGTTACATTTGGAAATATTTGGCAGGTGAAGTTTCTCTTTATTCTTCCATTGTGCCAGTTAAAGCACTGAAGGAAGCAAAGAGTTCGTAGCTTTTCTGGAGGTGAGTTATTGCTAAAAGAAAATTCTGAATGAGATAATAGTATTAAAAGCTATATTACTAAGGGTTCAGCGTGATGATGAGTGTGGCATGTATATGTGTTCCATATTTCCTGAAAATATCTTTGCGCTTGAACCGCATGAGATCCCTCATCGCTTTTCTTATTTTAAAAAGTCGTTAGCTCTGATATATAACTACCAAATTTTTGCCACTAGGAAGTAAACGACATACCAAGAAAGATAATTCCTCATCGAGCCAGTTTACAAAGGCCACCAAGTCATCTATGGTGGAGAAGGAAGCTGCTCGAACTTCAGTTGCCAATGACTGGACAAAATCACCTTGAGTTTCTACATCTGCTTTCACCTGGATCCAGCACATGGAATTTTGCATTAGCAGATCAGGGCAGTGAGACTATTTTATGAGAAAAATAAAAGGAAAACAAAAATAAAGGCAACTATTTAACGCACAGCCAACAAGAAAGACGATCTATTCTCAATTTCCCCTATCATGTTGCTGCGAGCATCTGATACATTAGATGTTGAAGAAATCAAAGATGATGTATCCTTCTTTGCTTCGCGTTTCATCAAACTCTGATAAAATTCTACTAGTTCCGGAGCCCGGTGAACTTTATCACCACTTCCTGCTCCTCTTGGCAAGCTTCCAGGTGGAGGAGGTGGACGAGGTGGTCCACCAGGTAGAGGAGGTGGTGGTGGTGGTGCACCTGGTGGAGGAGGTGGCACTCCACCTGAAGGATTGGCATTTGTAGCAACTGGAGCACCAGCAGATGATTTAGGAGGAGGCCGCGGCACCCTAGGAGCCCTCTTCTCGGTGTGGGCAAGTTTCATCTTGCTTACTGTCTGCGAATCAACATCCTTACCATCACTAGATTGTTCACTTGACTCACCAGAGGCAACTGGTTTCTCTTTTATTTGGGAAAGTTTAGCTGGCAAAGTAATGGGTATAACTTTCTCCCCCTTTGTTCCAAACTGAAAATTTGAACTGTCACTAAACTTCACTGCTCTTGCTTTTTCTGCTTTTTCCTTAATATGCTTCTCCCTTTCTAAGGCCAACTTGTGTCTGTCTTTATAGGCAGGATACTTCTCATCTAAAACTCCTTCCACCGATTTAGACATTACTTGGAAAGATGAAGCAACAGAATTTAGTGAGCCACCAGGAGAGTCAGGAGCATCCTGATCCATCTTTCCAAATGAAGTGATGGCTACAGTATCACTTGCATTCCTTATCATCAAGGATTCCAACGGACCCCTTGGTCGGTGGCTCATGCTAGACCTGCTTGGAGATACTCCTGAGAAGGATCTGGACGGTGAAGAAAAGGCACTTGAATCATCTTTGCTTCTGCCCCATTTCTTCAGTTTTTGAATTAAATTAGGTTTCTTACTGAAACTGTATCTGCTAGAAGAACTGTCAATGGAAGTATTGTCAAAGTCCTCACTTCCAGGAGAAGATGGGTGAGAATAGTTGCTTTCCATATCTGTGTCTCCTTGTCCTCGTTCTGATCCTGCATATTCTAACAGTAGTTGTTTAGCCCTCTCTTGGGACTTGGGGCTCAGACTTTTATTGAGATCACGAGCTGAAACTTTTCCTGAAGGTGTTTGGTAGTTCCGGAGCTCATACCTCAAGCATGCATTGACCCAACGAAGGTACACTAACTCTTCAACTTCACTAAACCTGTTCATTTGAAGTCCTTCCACTTGTTTTAACAGGTCTTCATTTGCGTGCTTTAAATTATTGACCTCCTCTCTTACCTTGGCAACCATTTCTGTCTGCAGCACCATTAGACAAAGCACAGAGAGGAAAATTTAAGTAATCATGTAAACAAACGCAGATCATAAGTTTAAGATATAAAACAAAAATTTAATTATTCTGTCTACTGGATATGTTTAACTATATTCTAGAAATAAGCTTTTCCAAAATATCTATGAATACTATAGTTTGTTCTACTTCGTATCTCAAACTTGCCGAAACTAAATATCCTTTACTGCGTAGCAGTTACTAGAGAAAAGATGTTAACTACAAAGGTGATGAGGAGAAAATATAGCCCAAACACCTAGCATGTTTAATTGTTCCTCAATTCTCCAGAATATTTATGCACTACTGAACCCATTGTCAAAAGGAAACATGTTGCGCTTTACAGATTGGATAAGACGACAGCATCTCTCTTGAAATGAAAGGCGAGCATAAACAATACGCCACCATCCACCCTCAGAATGTACCAAGGAAAAAAGATGAAAAAACCTCAAGAATGTGCTTAAGAATTTCTTGAACGAAAACTACGGCTCTTACCTCTGACAAATTGGAGAGGGATGTTAGTTTAGCTTCAGCAGCACCCAGCTTAATAATCAACTCTCTCTTTTCATGTTGAAGCTCTTTGTTTTTCCTCTTAAGTTCCACAACTTCTACCTCCAACTCCTTCACAGCCTTCAGCCTCTTTTCAACCTCTGCATCCTTTTTCACAGCTTCTTGCTCTTTTGCCTGAAGACCAGAAACTTGTTGTTTGAGCAATAACAACTGGCCCTTCGTCTGGTTAGCATCAAGCTGAATTTGCCTCTGAAACTCCTTTATCTTGTTCCTTGCCAATTCCAATTCCTTCTTGGAAGAAGCTCCATGCGAAATCTCTTCTTGAAGCTTCTTCCTCTCAGCTTGCAGGGAATTGATGGTAATATTTAGCATGTCAATCTCAACGGTCTTAATTTTGAGCTGCCTCTGCAATTCAACGACGTCTGATTCCTGTTCCTTCAACCCATAGTACTCGAGCAATTCACCTTCAAGCTTTACCTCTCTCTCTTCCAATTCTCTTACTAGGTTGCGCAAACATTCCAGCTCACTTGCATTGTTTGCCATCTCAGTTTCATAAATTTTGTCCTTCTCTGCTTGGTCAAACTTTTCCCCAGGTAATGGATAATCGATTTCCCCAGACAGAAGATCTTCGAATTCAGGTAGAATATCTTCATCTTCCATACCAGGTGGAGTACCTTGAGCATGGTTAAATATGCTATTAATCAATTTGACCTCTTCTTCCTCTTCTTCTTCCTCCACCTGCAATATATATTGCACATTAATTCAAAGAAAATAATGGAAAACATCACCTCACATACTTATGTGGTCTAAATTGAGATAAAAGATTGATTTAAGTTTGTGTATACACTTACATCCTTCTCTTTAATGCTATCATCAAAATATGTAAACTGTTCTCTGTCATCTCCTTTGATTTGATGTTCCTCAATGCTTGCTTCGCCATTTTCTGAGTTTCAATTCGACCAGAGAGTAACCACGAAATGCAAGAAGCATGTAAGCATATCAGCATAGAAAAGAAGTCTTTTAAGTAAGTTTTTCTATCTACAATACAGTAACTTCATGTCTTATATTATGTGTTTATGTAGATATCAGCATAGATGCACTCTTTCAGCTTTCTGATAAAAGACAAAATTATGACTAGAACTTGTAGAATTTGTTACCTGAACGCTTGGCTGAAGAATCTGTTGACTTTGCAGTTTTTACATGAAGCTGTTTAGCTGCAAAGGCTGCAATTGAAGCAGCAACCAGGAAGCCTAACCTGACTATCATGTAGGTATTGTCGGTAGCAGAATCCTAACCTTCCACTCATTTATAGAAACAAACCAATCCCAAAGCCACTCTCCACCCATGTCTCCCTATCTCCATAACTGAGAATTCAAGACATCATGTCTCTGGAAATGCACCAAGAGCTACCCAGACTCTGCAACAGCCAATAGCGCTTAATAACAAACACCAGTGCAAAGCCTGTATAAAACCCAGATTACCAAACTTAAAATTATTTGCAAATTCAGTGGCTTTATCTATATAGTTTCTAGGAAAATCTGCATTATCATCTTATCAGGTTTACGGACCTCTCAAACAACGACTTGTTTGTCCACGAAAAGTTCCTGATAAGCAGAATTCCATCCAACTGTCTTGCTAAGAGCTACAGCAACCACCAGTATAACTAGTGGCCAGTTTTACTCCAGAAGGATGTTAACAAATCGCAAAAATTTGGTTGGTATATCATTTTACCATTTCGTTTCATAGGAATATATATAGAGTTAAGAAAACCAGAAAACAACCTGAAAGAGACAACCACCACTGTAAATTTTTTAGCAACTACTTGAGCCCACCCCTAACGCATCTAGTTTCTTACCTACGTATCACATCTAATTGTTGCATAAGTTTAAAAAAGAAAAAAGATGTTAAATATGAAGAGAGCTGTGGGGTCTTTTTTTTTTTTTTCCAAGCCTCCTAATAAATGATTCTGTTGGCTGCTATTAGCAGGCAATACTTGGGTGTTTGTCTGTCCAGTTAAAAACCCTAGCTAGCTTCAAGTTGATCAAAACTCAAAGATCAAACTATGCATCAGAAAATCCTAACCATCCGATTGAACTTGACCTTTTCTGGATAGTCGTTTTCATTGGAGGAGTGACCACAGTTTAATTGGTGTAATTTAAGAAAGATGGATTTACTCCAGATAAAGCCATGCTTCCTAGACATTGGATGCTTCGTTGGCAGAAAGTAAAAATCTTTGATTTAAGGCAAGGGATCAGCACAGGTACTTAGGAGTGGAGTAAGGAAATAATATTAAGAAGCGGGTCTAGTTCAAAGGGCATGGAGATCGGTGGATCCCCTCTTCTTGGGATTGAAACAGGAGGAAGGGGAAAGATAGAACAAGTGGGTTTGTAGAAGCAAGGTTGAAATTTAATTCCCATCTGTTTGCTTAATGGACTGGAGCATATGTAAGAAGTTAGCCAAGCATATAAAAAGTGAGGCAAACTTTTTTGTGAATGATTGATCATTTCACACTTTGCCCTTTTTTGGCTTTTCTCTAGAATTTCTCATCTCTAGCTAAAAAGTTTTGGCTTATTTGGTGAAATTCATGGGTTCCTTCGACCTTTTACTCTCATTTTGGCTCTTTTTTTTATGGCATATTTGGGGGAAACTCCAGGATATGATAAGCTCACAAAGTAACATCTTCGGACAGCAATCTATTTGTCTTTGCTTTCTAGTCATGAATTAAGCACCATTGACAAAATTATGCAAATGAATCCCAACAAAACAAAATTCTATCAAGAGGGTGAGCTGGCAAATTCAGGAGCAGACAAATTTGACAGAAACGCTAGCACTCATCAATATCCATTGTTGGCCGAGGAATTTGTTGGTGTCAACTGGTCAATGAGATAAATCGAAGAAGCCCAACAAAAAAAAAATGAAGCAAAACAAAAACACGAGCAAATATCCCTTTTCTGCTTCATAAGAAATGAGTGGTCACCACTGGCTAACACTGTAGCAGCCAAATTATCATCCAAAAAGACCAAGCCAATCCAGAAGAATGGGCTCTCATTATTTGTGTTTTTTTTTTTTTTTTTTGTGGTCTCCTGAAAATAATATAATTATAACCACATGGGGTCTGTTTAGGCACCTCGTTCTGGAGAAGACAAATTAAGTAGTCTCTTCCTAACAAAAAAAGGAAAAATCTACATTTGCATTTACAGAGGAAAAAAAAAATTGAGGGCGGGGTAAAAGAAGGCATACCAGGTATGGTGTTATGAAGAAAATGGGCAAAGAAACTGGAGCCAAAGCATGGTTGAATACTGAAGAGCTGAGCATGAGTGAAGCCCAGATTGAACCACAAATCTTGGCTTTTGCCTTATGGTGGAAACACGCACATAGACAAGGGAAAGTGGAGTGGATAGCATTGCAATTTGCAGCGCCAACTCAAGTGCATGGGCGGCAATGACTTTTTTTGAAAGCTTTCGGTAATTGAGTTCAGTAAGTCATGCGAAAGCACTCATCTTCCCCAAATTACTAGTTTGCCCTAACTTGATGGCTTAATCACTTGATGCCAGCACTTTCTTGGTGGGCATGCTTGGGGTAAATTGACAAGAATGTGAAGTCGAGCACAGCCAGGGCAGTGAGCACAGAGATGTGAGCTCCTATCCTGATGCTAAACTTTCTTCGTGTAATCATAGCATTTCCATGATTCGTTCGCCGTCCAAAGAATTGATAGGAGCTCGCAGCATCTTCAACTTAAAGGGCTTCGTTGGAAACTTTCTATGGCACATTACTAATTGTCCTGGAGATTTCCTGGCCTTCCCCATACATGGAACTACGAAAGGTGTATCATGAAAACTTGTTTTTCTGCATATTCTTCAGATGAACACCATTGAAGAAAACACCCTTCCAACCTTTCGTTTCAATTTGGTATTCTCGAAGAGCAGATAGAGAATACATTTTGAATTCATTCATCAAGAACAGTCATCATACAGACAAGCATGGAAACAGCGGCCGTCCCAACCTGAGGCATTTATCACTACAGCTCTAACTGGCATCGACTCTCGGGTTAAACAAACTATTAAAGGCTAGCCACCAAATGGAAACAAATTGGAGGAAGAAATGCTCCTGATATATCCCCTAGTATCTCATCTATTCTCATATTGCTTGATTAATTAATCCAGAAGTAGCAACATACATGGTGACTATATTACAAAGAAGAAGAGAAACCAAAATCCCCCAAAACAATTCACCAATCAATTTTCACATCCGCGGTATCTTATACAACCCTGCATGAAAAAACATGGGGGTAATTATTGGAAGTCCTGCCAAGGCACTGGTATGTTCAGGCTTGATTGTCCCATTTCCACCTTCGTCCAACCTCCTCCAGAACTCTAGCCCGGGCTTGGTTTTTCCTTGCCTCATCTTCTACCCAAGATCTGCACTAATTGCTTCCAGTCATTAGAAAAGGAGAACCGTGAACATATCATAAAATTAACAGAAAGGGAGATTACCAAACACGGGAAAAGAAAAAAAAAAGGTTTATTCAGTGCAAAATTATGCTATCACAAAAAATAGAATAATTTGCAATAGCATGATTTCTTAGACGATCTTCATTAAATATAGCATCAGATCCAAGATGAAAACAGGTATCAGTTAAGGTTAGGAACTGATTATTGTTTGAAATAGTAGAAAATACATCATGTTTATCAATAGATTTCTTAGACATCCACTTCCAGCTCTGCATGCCATGATGGAAAGCAGACTTCCAATTCATCACAGATGCCATTACTTCTCATACTGACAGAGCAAATTCCAAATTGAAAACAACCAAATCAGTGGTGCATAATGATAGCATTGATTATATCCTCTAGTAGAAGAATTAGTTCTGTGTTAAAAAGAGAAACTATAAATCCAGAACAGCTTCAGAAAATTATTACAACAGCCATACAGCAAATGAGTATAAAGACAATCAAGATGATGACTGAATTGTAATACTTACCTGAGGATTCGAAGAGCTTCAATTTCAGCTTCCAGTATAGATTTTGTATCAAGCATCACTTCCTGCTTAAACTGTAATTTACTAAGCAATTCCTGCAGATTACACTGCTCAGCTACATACACAGACCTCTCAGATGCAAGCCTTTCTGACATCTCATCAACCTCTTCCTTCAGATGGAGTAGCAGTTGCCTCTGACAATCCATAGCTGCCTTCTCCTTCAAATACTCTTCGTAAGTTTTCACCTGTACAATTTTCTCCTCTTCCAAATCATGTAAAGCAGCAATATAAAGCTTCTCAACCTCAAAACCTCGGATTTTTTCTTCATTCATCTTCTCATCCCAAAACCTTTTTATATCTCCTTTCTCAAGAAATTCATTCCTAATTTCTTTCACTGCAGCTTGCCTTAAAGACTTCTCTGCTTCCAGTCTCAATATTTCATTGTAAACTGCTTCAGACATCCTGCCACTTATCAGAGCAACTGCTGCTTGTGCCTTTGTTAAAGGTTTATTTGGTTGAAACCGCCTGCTCTGTCCTGTGCAGATTTGAACAAGGAATCATAATCTTCATATGTAATTCTATGACATGAGCATTTGCTTTGAAATCGCTAAACTCTGAATCCTACAGAGACTTGTACAAGCCTAAGGTTTCTTTTTCTGTGTGGTGGTAATCCACAGGGGAGGAGTTAAATATACACGTGCATGTGGGTCTTGCATAAGGTAGTCAACAGAATGCATTTAATAAATTGAGTTTTATGTTGTCAAAAAGTTAAAAGGCTAAAAAACTCTAATTATAGTCACAGGAACAGAAATAAGAGGAGGGGAAAGAGAAGGGGAAGATACCAAAAACTTTTCTGATGATGCTCTTGTCCCCGGCCAACATGTCGGTAAGAAGTTCAGGTGTTGCATCTGAGCTTATCTCCTTTACATCCATATAATATACTTTAGTCTTTGACATCTGGACTGTAGACAAGTCAGGTTTTAATAGACATGAAAGGCTGGTGAAAATACCAAGCTCATTTTTACTTCGTTTCAAGCAATTTAATAAATCTAAGAATCAAATTTGAAACCTGTTCTGTTATTCCTGGTAAAAAACCATACTCTAATTGAGCTTTCCAGTTGATCAGATCCTGCCGAGAAATAAACCTGCACCTCCAGACACGTTATATTAAGAAGAAAGGATAAAAGAAAAGGACCAGTTCTTAGAAGAGGAAGAAGAGAAGGCTCATGTGGAAAAGATGGAAAATGTATGGTTTAGTGCATGTTCCATACCTCTCGGGGTAAAAGCAGAAGCTTCTACCATTAGAACTGTCAGCACAGGAATTAGTCCCTGATAGCTTGCTGGGTATGATGCCAGACTCAGCAAGGGCTTTTTGCAACCCAGAAACAAGTGTTTTAGAACTCCTCAACAACAAACTCAATCTTTGATTAGAAACGAAAATCAAGATTAAGCCTTACCTTGGATGGATTCAAAATCTGGATCTTCAACGCCCAAATCATCAAATGCAGCTATTACTGAACCAGAAAGTGATATGGATGGAACAATTCTATGCTTCTGATTCCTAAAACCAAAAAAAGCTGCTGAGGCAGACTTGCAAAAAGCATTCACAATTATAATTCCATCAGACGCATAGACAGGTTGCTACCTTTCCAACATTGAATTTAGACGGAGTAACCATCTTGCATATTCCCTCCTAGTGCATAATTCATCAGCCGCTACATCATCTTCGATGATCTGTGTACCTTAATTACAGTGAAGAAATTCATGCTCAGAACTGGACATAAGGCCTCGAAGATTTAAAAAAATAAAAAACTGCAATGAAGTTGCAGAACTTAGGGTTGAAAGAATACAATCCATAGATTACCAGGATCACAAGATAACAACGATTATAATCAAGTAGAAATATGCTTTAGCAATTGTGGACATCTACTTGACAATGAAGGAAGTAATTTTCTATCCAACTCTGGCAGATCATATATCTCTATGGTATTCGTCTGAGGTGCACATCCATAAGTTCTATCCCTACACTCCTCCCAATCAGCCAGGAGATAGAATTTTTAAAGGGTTTGGTATATGCCTCTCAAGGTTTGTTTAGGCATTCGAAGTAGAGACAGCAAGATTGAAGTAAATCAAATGACTTTGTACAACTTCAGATGTTAAATTGAGAATAACACAACGAGTCTTTGTAAGAAACAAGCTTTTCTAATTGCATAAAAAGTCTCTGAAAACAAACCTTCAGTTTCTTTAACGCCAATAGAGTTTCCAGTTGGTTAGAATCCACATAAACCGACACTTTCACACGTTCAAGCTTCTCTGCAGGTTCTGAAGTACAAGACAAATGGATACATTCAAGAACCAAAATCAAAACATTTCAGAGGAATTTGACCAACATTGCAACATTTCGTTTTAGAAAAAGGAAATAAAAGACAATGGAAGGACATGAAAGGAGAAATATCTTCACAATAAGCTTCAATTATAGACCCATTATGATAACAACACAAACCAATTTGTATATTGCAGATAACGCTGGCTTCTTTTCTACTAAAATAAAGTTTCGCAAAACACTAGAAATGAGCAATGCCATTAACAGAACTGAAGAGCAACGAAACACTCGAGAGGAGACATGATTTAATGTACCCTTATGGAGAGTTATGCCGGTGGCATCAGATACACCCTCCACGTCTGCATCAGACGCAGCAGCAGCATTTTCGTCAGACATATTAGTTTCAATTTTATCATATACGGTGGTCTCAGTTGAACTTGGACAATGAAATCGGAACTCGAATCCTGTAATAACAGCAGATTATATTAATATATATATATATATGTATATATATAAAGCACCGAAGCAACACGAAATTGGCATAACTGAAGCAGTGAGGAGGCCGACCTTTTCTAGAGAGCAAGAAATATGCAATGGCAGCTAACAGAGCAGTAACACAGGTCCCAATCCCAGCAATAATTACAATTTTCGGCAACCCTAGAAATCAATATTGAATAAAAACTTAAACTAAAGTGAAATTGAGGAAAAGCAAAAAGGTAAAAAGAAGAGGAGAAAAACCTTTCTTGTTGTTGTTGCTTTGTGGAGGGGATTCGGGAAAGGCCCAGCCTCTGAAGTGGTCATCGTCAGTTGGAGGTGGAGGAGAGGACCAGGAGAAGTGGGGGTGCGTGTCGGTGAGTGAAGCGGAGAGGCGGAGGTGTTTGTTAGGGTTTTCGGATCTCAGAACTGAAAGATTACGGCGTCGTAGGAGTAGGAGTGACGGAGTGACGGCTGTGCGGAGGAAGAGAGAGGAAGGAGCGCCCGTAGCAGTAGCAGTAGAATAGAACATTTTTTTTTAATGCTGGAAATGAAATGATCAAAGCATTAGACAAGTTTGCGAAATTGGATGGTGGAGTTCCTTCCTCTTCTTTTAACTGTACTGCTTTGGTAGGTCTGCGTCTCTCTCTTCTTTTATCAGCAACAGCAACAGTAATATAGCACCAAACAAAAATTTACCAGCCCTGTCTTTTACCTTTTATTTTCTTTTCTTTTTTGATGCATGCCATGAAAAAATTTGACATCCGAATTAAAAACTTGACCCGAGTGCTGGATTAAATTATTCAACCACCATATATTTAATAAATGCAAAAATAAAAAAACGGTGGTGTATTTCGTTTCATCCAGCGTGTTAAAAGGTAAACCAGTTGCCCCGTTCAAGTAGCAATCTGGCTCCGAGAAATTTTTCAGGTCTTCTTTGATTTAACCTTTGTTTAACCCTATTAGATTAAATATAAAATAATTAAATGTCCGATGATTGAATTATTTAAAAATAAAGGCAACAAAATTAAAAAAAACAACAATATATTATATATCAAGTAATAAACACAGCTACAATGAGCTACTCAATTAGATAATTTATCTTCTTTTTTTTTCTTTTCTTTTTCTTCCCTAAGCCTTAATTGGCCTCGTGTTTAATAAAATCTAAAAATTAAATTGAAAAGTTTTAAAAAAATTAAAAATAAAATTTAAAAAAAATATCATATCAATCTAGATTAACACATGAAATTTACAACTTAAAAAAATAACATACTTAATCAGTATATTATTTTCTGGTTGATCCTTTATTTTATTTTTAGTTGGGTCTTAATTCGATTTTAATTAGCATTGGGTTAGATGAAATTTGTAACTAAATTGAAAAGTTATAAAAGATATCAAATTAAAGAGTTGGGGATAATTTTTTTTAAAAAAAATATCATATTATATCGACTTAATCAATCTAAGTTAACTGTCAAATTCATGATCCAAGCTCAGTTAGATAAAAAAAAATTTTATCTCTTATTTTTTTATGTTTTAATTAACCTCTACTGGGATAAAATTTAGAATCAAATTAAAGAATTATCAAAGAAACTAAATTAAAAAGCGGTAAAAGAATTAAAGATTTTTTTTTTAAGAAAAAAATCATATTGTATCTACCCTAAGTAACCTTGGTTTGCAATATATCTCCTTCTTTTTCCTGGTATGACCTTAATTAGCCTAGAGTAAGATGAAATTTGAGATTAGATTAAAGAGTTATAAAAGAATTGGAGATCAAATAAAACAATTATGTGAAATATAGGACTAAATTAAAATGAAATAAATGAAACGGGAGCAAAAAAAATATTATTTGACGTGTAAATTACACGTCAACGAGCAAAAAGGCCAAAGTATTGAGGTGGCGCGTGCAGGCCCTCCTTGTGCTGCCAAAACCCAAAATCATCTCATTGAGTTCTTCCTTTTATGGGAGCGCATGTCACCGGTGAAATCATGGCGTGGCTCCAACGAAATTTTCTTTGCTCCCCTCTCTTCTCCTTTATTCACCCAGTTTTTGTGCACAACTGGGAAAAAAAACCAATGTGGTGATCCACAACGTTGTATCAGTGTTTGCACTCAATTTGTTTCACTCTATTATTCCGTAATTAGAAAATAGATGCAAGACATTATCTTCACCGCTATCAATAACAGGCACTTAATTTGCACCATGTACATAAAACATCACTAAGCGCACAGCACATCATATTGTCATCATTTTCTTTGATTCAGAGTACGTAAGGTCCCTTTGAAACTTGGGAGAAACTGCGGCTAATATTATAATGCCACTCAGCAAAGCTAAACTCAGTCCTAAACTATTGACAACCATGGATTCCGAGGAGTGTTTGGATGCATCTTTCTTTGTTTGCAAGAATGTAATCTTTTCTAGTAGTCCTGTTTCTGCTGTTGCCACGGCTAACCCGTATGTGTAGAGACCGAGAAAGACGTGCCATGGTAACACTCTTATCCTCACTGTTCGCATTTCGCCTCGGTGCCAAAAGCTCATGAAACCCATCAACCACTGCACATTGAAACCAGCAGAAAATCTTTAATTCACAACATTAGCCAACTAAATGAATAGTAATTCCAATACATGAATGCAGCCCTGGATGGTTCCGCGCACCAATTTCATTCTTTGAACAAATCGAAACAACGACGCCTCGAAACAATCATTAGTCAATAGTTACTCTTATGACTGACTCGTTGGGGCCATTTTCATCCCTCGTTTTGCTGCATTTCTGATGTTCACTGCTGCAGAACCAATCAAGATTTGAAACTATTTGCCCAAACTTCAATCCACTTAAAGTCTAAGGATTTTAACTGGGATTTTTCTTTTCTTTTTTAATTTTATGATCAAGAGTATTCTCAGATCAGACTTCGGACACCTCTTTTGTCCAGTCAAAGGCGGTCAAAAGCAGTATTAGGAGAAGACTGACGTTCTTCAGGAAGAAAATAAACATAGATACTTCGTTTTGCTGTCATGGGGGGACAGTTATTGGGCTTCCTTCTGGTCCAAAATCACTGAGTTTCTCGTAGCCCAAAAGCATAAAAAGACAATGATTCCACCGCATGCTTCTCCCTCAAAAGCATCCATTTCCGAAAGGGTAACGTTATTGAATTACAAAATGCTTTGTCATTAGTTAGTAAAAGATAATAATATTGCTTATACTAATAAATAACTGAATCATCAATAATAATGTAGCTTAGTTGCTTTTCCAATTTGAATTAAGGGAATGTACACGTGAGGGTCCACGGCGACAATGGCCTTATCTAGTTATGATTACAGGAAATGACGACCCTCACCACAACAACATCACTAATAATTCAATTTCCAAATGAGCAAGAAAAGGAAAAAAAAAAAAAAGAGTAAAAAAATCAGGAGTGAAGAACAAACCTGAGCTCCGAACAAGGATATGCAGATTAAACCCATCCAGGAATGCAAACTAAAGAAATTTGCCACAATCCCATCGTTGCCATGAAACTTTGTCCATATCCCAAATATCCCACAAGCCAAAGCCAGTCCTTGAAGACACAAATGCACCGATTTCTTGAAACCCCTTGAACCAGGCAACCATCTATGTACCAAGATTGCTGAAAGTACCAAAAAAGAAGAGGAAGAGGAAGGAGCAACAAAAGCAAGAATCAACCTCCATTTTGGAGACCACTTCCATATTATAATAAGTCAAGCTAATTAAGCTTCTATCCATCAATTAGTACAAATCATGGTAAATTAATGCCAAAATTACCTTCTCCACTGACGAGAATGAAACCAATCACCATTAGCAAAGGATGGAGAACCTGTAAAAAGAACATAAGAAAAGAAAGAAAGCCATCAATATAACTGAGGTTCAAGAAATGCTTTTTCTCTGTGGTTAAGAAATGTGAGACAGGATGAAGGGAGGAAAGTGCATACTGCATAAACGAGGTCTTCTTGAGAGGTAGATTGAGGTAGAAAGCTAGACTTGAAAACAAGAGCCCAATAAATGACTAAAGCTGCAGCTAAAAGACCCGAGATTCTTGCAAAGAAGAGAAGTGGGACTAGCGATGAAGAAACTGAGGTTGCCATTTTCGAACATTCAGCGACAGAAGTCTCCACCGACACTTGAGTACTGGATCTATTAGTGTTACTGGCATGCCCTTTGTATTTCTTTATTAGAAAGAGGCCAAAGGTATACTATTTTCTTAAAACAAAATTTGGACATAATATTATTAAGTAGGTGGCACTGCCGAAAGTTGCGAGACCAATATTCTGAATTATTGAATAATGGTTAATTATTTTTATTAAAGTGATATTGCTTTATTTTTTACTAAATTTTATTTTAATGTTTATTCAATTAGGTTTGAACTTAGTTGCGAGTCAACCTAATATCAGTGGAGTTGCACCAAATTAATATTTTTTCCATTTAATTTTAAACTTAATTTAAATCAGTTTTGTTGAATTTTTCAGATAAAATAAAATGTCAGGTTTAACAAATATGATCATTAATACGTTGATTTGGGTAAGGTAAAATTGCAGTTTACTTATTAATGTAATAGCCGTTGGAACTGGAGAAACATTGACTGACTGACTTGGAATTTGGGACCTAGGAGCCTATTGACATCCACCAATCTCCAGTTGAATTGAAAAAAAATTTAATTTTTATAATGATTAAAATGATATATATTTTTTTTATTTAAATGCTTCAAAACAATCTAAATTTCTAGTAAGAATTTATTTTCATTTAAAATAAATATTTAAAATAATATTTTTTATAAATATTAAAATTATAATATATTAAATTAATTTTGGTTAACATGTTAATATGCATGTCACGTTATTTGATCATGATAATTATATAGAAAATAAATCAAAATAAATTATGAAATTTAATTTCTAGTAAATATAATGTTGGATAATGAAATAATAAAAAAAAAATTATTTAAGTCAACTTGAGTTAACACGATAAACTTACGATCCGGATCATGAGATCGAGATAACCTAATAAAAAATTAAAACAAATTATAAAGAACAATCCCCAATAAACCTAATATTAAAGAACATAACTGAAATTGAAAAATCAATTAAAAAAAGGATAAAAAAAAAAGTCGATTTGGGTTAACTTATCAAACTCGTTACTTAAATTATGAAATGATAATAACCTTATAGAAAGCAAACTGAAATAAAATTATGAAGTCTAAATTTAAATCAATCCAATATTGAAATATAAAATTGAGAAAAAAAAATCAAATAGAAAAAACAAAAAAAAAAACTTTAATCAATCGAATTAACCAGTCAGACTCGTAATCTGAATTATGAGATTGTGATAACCCCATAAAAAATAAATCAAAGAAAAATTATAAAGTTCAATCTCCAATAAATATAACATTTTTGAAAAATGCAATTGAAATTAAAAAAAAATCTAATTTGAAAAAAAAGGAAAAAACACTTAATAATATTTTGTTAGGAGAGAATTATCTTTTAATTTTTTTTAATATTAATGATTATTATTTTTTTTTTTAGTTTTAGGCCACCTACCCACAACTGACTAGTTGATTTTTAGTAAGAGTTTGTTTGAGATTGTAATAGCGTTTGTGGTTTAAAGTGCTTTCGATTAGAAATGTATCAAAATAATATTTTTTTTTTATTTTTAAAAAATTATTTTTAATATTAGCACATCAAAACAATTTAAAAATATATAAAAAATAATTTTTAACAAAAATAAAATTAAAATTTAAGGAATGCAATTTCAATTGCATTTTCAATTTCAAGCGGTCTCTGTATCATTTTCAAACACTAGTTGAATCTTGAGACTGTTCGGAATTATTTATTGCTTAAAAAAAGTTGATGTGTTTTGTACTCTCTTATTTCATTGACCAAAAAGCTGTGTTTAATCTATGGTTCTCTAATCGTTATAAATAAAGTTTTATTTTGTTATCTTCTATCTTGCACATGAGTTTCTCTAATCTTACATTGCATCGTTAACTAGTTTTAATAAAATAGAACATTCACATTCCATTGAAAATATCAGAATTATGAAATTTTTTAAGAATAAATATTAAGATTTAATGATTAATAATATATACTTTGAAGTTTATAATTTAAAATCAAATTTGCACAATATTTTTTTACTCATTGAATATTCAAAAGAATGAATAAATAGTTTTAGATAACGAATTTAACGTATCCGTAACCACAAATTGTCAAGTCCTCGCCAAAAATGTCATTTGCATTGCTGGACATGTATAATTAGAGAAATATCATCCTATAAAGATAAATATAGCAATAATCAGGTACTAAATTTACTCTTCAGATATCATCAATTTAAGTGTTATAAATCTCAGAGCCACTGAAGACTTACATGATCATTAACTTCAGGGTTTTAAGAGGTTAGGCGAGATGCGTGTAAACTGACCCAGACATTTAAAATTAACAAAATAATAATAATAAAAATATATAGCACTGTATAGTTGATAACTTTAATTTTTTTGCAAAGATAAGATATTTCAATTTAGACAATCACTAGTTTACAAGCTTGGAATTATTTCACGTCACGAAGATCCCATTCAAGATGCTGCAGTTATATATATGCAATTAAAGAACGAAAGGAGATTGGTCTGCATGTTGAATTCTTTGTGATGTCTACAGAAAATTGACCTCTGAAGAAGCTACATTAGTATTTGTTTTTGATACAATAAAATATTTCTTCTTTTTAGGAACCTGTTTAGGATGAAGACGATATTGTAAAGCTCTGTGAAGAAACACGTTTAACCGCATCCCTTGATGAAAACCATCGACAAGTTCAAGAGTGCTGTCTAAGGATGTGTTTGGCAACGTGCACCGCGTTAACAAACGTGCCCGATTCAAAGTATACCGATCACCCCAGAACGGTTGCTGTTGTGAGCGGTGCTGAATAATCACTTTATTTTTTTTTTATCAGCATTCATGTGGCAGCAAAGATTCTGGTAGCTTATGCATGCATTGCTTTACTGAGACGAAACACTCACTCTTATAAGTTTTGGCAGTAGATTCCTAATTTTCTAGACATGAACTTAACCCAGTCAGCTGTGTTTGATAGTCATGAGAGCACTTTATAATTCATATCAATTGGTAATATTTTTTAAAGTATCAGTTACAGGTTAAATCAGCTTGTGATGGCTAAATGGCCAAGTACTTTTAAAGACTGGCTGCCGGCAGTCTGAAAGCATTCTGGTTTTGTAGACATGCTGCCGTCCATTATCTTTGTTTTCTGAATAGCGATTCTTTCGTCTGGAACCAAAACCACTCGATTCAGATGAATGCACTGATAAATCCTCAGAAGACAAAAAGTAGCCAACAAACTCTCTTCTCATATCCGAGTTTCATTCTTTACGGGTATCTTTCTCAGAATTCTCAGCAATAAGCTGGAGGTAGTTTATTGTTGCGACCCTGGCCCTGATTTAAATTTGTTTTTCAGTCCTATACTCCTATTAGGTTACCAAAGCAACTGTGATTGCACGATGGACTCAGAAGCATGGGAAAATGGCTGCTGTTAGTGCTGCATTTGAAAGTGGCCTAGGTTTTCGACTTATATTCCGCTG
>Ga0325403_1000264_pt1 | contig 32907 bp, 21 predicted proteins | sample PopdelMetagenome_19_FD_205665 | JGI IMG/M metagenome (GOLD analysis project Ga0325403, IMG submission 205665) | Populus deltoides microbial communities from Bellville, Georgia, United States - Xylem-PdKOR-R4 | ecosystem: Host-associated > Plants > Phyllosphere > Stem > Wood/Secondary xylem... | reverse complement strand
AGATAAAATCTCAAAATATAAACAATCCAGTTTTTAGAAAATAATAAAAAATATATGAATAATTCACCTTTTGGAAAATTTTAAAAAGTAGAATTAATTTCAATGTATAAGAGGAGGTGACTCAAGATCATGAAATAAAGAAATAAAAAATGACAAAATATTATATATTCGAATGGAAGAACCACCGGATGCGTTTTTGAATTATACGATTCCGTCGTGTTAATTTTATGCAATTGTTTAAAATGTTCCTCTACGTAGTTATATATATCTTTACTCCACATGATTCCAATAATGGCAAGAACTATTTCTCAAGAAAATAGAATATATATATATATATATATATATATTGCAAGATGGTGCCAGTTGCAGACTGGATTTGGCGCTCCGGACCATCTACTTGGCAAGTTGACGAACCCAGTTCTTGAAAGGGCGACAAATCTGATCTCAAACATGTAACGAAAATCTCGAAAATCTTTTGATTTCTTGTCTTAAAATCAAATCCACACCTTTAAGTGGTCCACGCTTTACCTGCGGGCTAGTTCAAGCCTTGTCACTTTTACCGAAATAATGGAGAAGGAACTCCATGATTTTCTAGAATTCAATAGGCTCATTAACAGGGTTTAACTGAATGATTATATCTTCATGTTAATATTTCATTCTTAGAAATTGAAAGAGCCAAAGATTGGCAGTTAAGGTCTCAGGAATTCCCGTAAAACAGTTGTTTTTTTTTTTTTTAAGATTTTGAGATTCTTCGATGATTAAATCACTGACTTTATTATAAAAATTTGTAATAAATAAAAAAATAAACATCGTTCTTGATCTTTTATGATAAATGCTTTGAGAATATATAATAAGAAAATAAAAATCATAAATCATTTACCTCGGTGGTTTGGGTGATATTTATAACCCTTATACTATTAACCATGTTTTTTTTCTCAGGGGATCAAAAATCTTTTTCTCTTTAATATTTTAGTAATGAAGAAATCCTTTATATCAACATTAATGTTGATGTAAATGTTTATTGCAAAACATTAATGTTGATGAGAATTATCTTTTTATATAATTAGTGGTGACGAATAAACAATAAAGTTATAAAAGACTTTTATATTTTATTTCGTATACAATATTAATGTTGATGAGAATAACCCTTTCATAGCATTAATGTCGATTGAAATGTATTTGGCTCTGAGAGGATTTTCATATATCCAAGGGTGTAGAGAAATGATTACCCTAAGCTCTTAGTATCATGGATTAAGGTTCTTAGAGATAGCATCGCGACCCAACATAAGGTTAGTAAAGATCATTATCTATATAATTTTAAATTTAATGATGTTGAGTCTGATATCTTTCCAGACCCAAATACAATTAGGCTTAATGTATAATTAAGTCTAAGAGAATTAGGTGTGACATTTTACCGGACCCACAAGCATTTGGGCGCACCATGTAGTTGAACTCAAGAATGTTGAGTATGATATTTTACCAGATGCACAACCGTTTGGATTTAGCGCGTAGCTGAACTCAATAAAGTTTTTAAACCTATAACTAATTGGATTTAACACGTAGCTGAACCCAAGAGTATTATGTATGATATTTTGCCAGATACATGAGCGTTTGAGTTCAGCGCGTAGCCGAGCTCAATGGAGTTGTTAAACCTATAATTGTTTGGGCTCAACACGTAGTTGAGTTCAAGAATATTAGGTCTAATATCTTACTAGAACTACGAGCGGTTGGTTTTAATGCATAACCGAGTCTAATAGAGGTTAGTCTCGTATTTTGCTAGAGTACAAATATTTAGAGTTAATATATAGCTAAGCTGAGGAATATTATATTCCCATCTTATTTCTGACCTTCTTCTATTCACGGGACTTTCAACCAAGTGAGTTGTATAAAAAATGTTGATGCATTAGTACTGTTCCCTGGCTTTCCTATGTTTGAGCTGCTACAATTACAGATCTTTTATGCCAATCCAATTGAAAAACCATGTGTTCAATTCAATAATTAAACCATTCGATATCGTCCTCGTAAAAAGCGAAACAACAACAGATCACACGAAATGTTATGAATCTAAAGCTTAACGTACACTATTTATTCGTCAAAGAAATGATTTCTTACTGAAAAAAGACGAGATTTCGTTCGAAACTAGCTCAGCTTTCTCCTGCTGAATAAAATGGTGGCCATCAATGACAACCACTTCAACGTTAGGTACAAAATCCTTGAATATTTCTCCATTAATGCAGTCCTTTGTCCCAAAAGATACAAACCCCACGTCTTTGTCACCAACTATGAATTTTGTGGGCACAGCAATTTTAACTCCCGGCCATGGTCCTAGAAGCTCCCAGTGATCCCTTCATAAAAAAGGCATACGTTATACATTCCGTGAATTAATATATATTTTCTTGTAAATTTTCTAATTCCAGAAGTAAATGATATGTTCCCAGTCGGATCAGAAAGGTGGATTGGTCTTAGCATACGTATGCAAATATGTCCAACTGAAGGATACCATCTAATCCATAAATAAAAATGAAAAAGACCAAAAACTAGAACTAGCTAGTAATGCTTTCTTTCTTCTTCTTCTTCTTCAAACACTTTGGTAGGTTGATTTGAGTTCTTTGGAACGTGGACGGAAGGGAACGCCTAAGCTGACAAGTGCCCTCTCCGGCCTGAGGAGGCAAAGGTGGCCTGCAACTTCTGCACCCCAGTCACGCCCTACCACAAATGCCTGTTCAGGACCACGTACAATATTGCGCAACGAGACATCAGTTTATTTCATAAAACACGAGTTCTTATCACAGTAATTAAGTGAAAAAATAAAAAATAAAATCGACAGCCTAAAAAATTCTTTCCCCGGTCCTCTCCTAGCTCATTGAGAAAGGCCAATCAAGTCTCCAACGATATGGAGAATTAATGGTATACGAAGATGGATCCTGCGGACAGTCTGAGACTCCATACCGTCGCAGGTCTGGTGCGACGACATGGTAACCATGTGCAGCCAGCAGCCAGGTGATTAATTTGTCCATGAGGACCACAGTTCGGGGAAGCCATGAATGAGAAGAACAAGTGGTCCTTGCCCTTTTTCTGCTACGTGCATTGATATCCATTAACATGGATTTTTCTCGATCGTGATTTTTTTTCTTTCTAAGTTCTGTTCGATATCATTGATTTTTCTTCCTTCTTTGAATAGGACTTGCTACATTACTGAGAGACTGTGAACTTTCAGTATCGGTTGGTTTAGTCTTCCGCAGAAGATTCAACGCTAGAGACATACACATGCAGAGAATTCAAAGCTAGTGACGTCTCTAGAAAACTCATTCTGAAAATGAAAATGGATTTTCTTTGTTTATGGTGCATGATTACGCCTGCAAATAGATAGTTAACATCCTTTGGCACAAAAAGAAAAAAAGAAAAGAACAGGGGATAAGATCGCAAAGAATCCGGAATTTGAGGTTCAAAAAAAGTATCGTGTTTCTCTTGCTCAGAAATTTATGATTTTCGAGTATGTGCAAAGTATTGTGTTTTTTTGGTATTTTAAAATCTCATATTTTTTTTTTCTTATTGGAAAAATCTCAAAGGACAGATTTTTTTGAATTTAGAGATTAGAAGTTGCAGTTTCAAATTGCAACCTTTTGCAAAATTTAAGAATCTGGATACCATATTGGTTTGAATGAGCAAATAACATAGGCCAGATCAAAGCCTTGGACCTAAGATCCAACCCAGCCCAATAAAGCCCATCTCACGCCCTTAAGCAGCCCAAAACCCAACTGAGTACAAATAAAAGCCGAGATTTTAGGTTCCACCATACTTGCTTCTCTCCAACGTTTTGTGTTTGTGATTTAATAAAAAAAAGTTTTAAAAAATGATTTTTAATTATTGTTGTTTAGATTAAAATATATATATTTGATTAAAAGTTGATGTTGGATGATTGGTTAAAATTGCTGTTGAATTTGATGTTTGTATTAAAAATACCATGTAATTAATTTATTTTTTTCCTCTTCTTCGGAAGACTACACATGACTACTCTTTTTTATTTGATTTATGAAGGGTTGCCAGGACTGTGATATTTGGTGGCCCTCTTAATGGTGCTATGGCAGAAGATGTTCATCAAAGTGCCAAAGAGACTGGCACTGTGTGCTTTGTAACTTACCCCATTCCCAAGGAAAAGCTGTTAAAACATGGTAAGGGTTTTCTGTGACTAACTGAACCTTTGGGGTGTGTGGGCATGGGAATGGATAGTGGAAGTTTCCAGATTTTAACATGATAAGATGCTGTAAGCTGTTGCTAACTTTGTTTGAATTCCTTGTTCGCATGCACATACCTCATGTATAGTGTAAATTTTGTGCAAATCATATCTATGTGGTGGCTCTCTACCAAATACTGATCAAGGTTTCCTAATTCCAATTGGAAACAACCAAGTTGAAGCTTTTGACCCCCCCTCCCCATCCTTTTTTTTTGGTGTGTGGTGGTGGGAAGCAGGAGCCTTGGCTACTTGAATTTATCTTCAGAATTTGTTTTACTATTTTGTATTTGGTAGGCAGATGATGAGTTGATGTGAACCCTACAATCATATCATGATGCAAGTTTTCCTTTAAATAGAATGCGTTCTGATTCAATCTCTTCCATCTTAAAGCTAGGACATCAAGCTCCGTGACCATACATGTGGCCTTCCTAATTCAACTCAACCGTAACTTATAGAGCTGTGATGATAATTTTGAAATACAAATTGACAAAAAACTTGCCTTTACTTTCTTGCATATTTGCTTGCTGCTTGAAAACATTTATATTAAATGCTATGATATTATAACTGCAAGAGTGATTTACAATGTCAGCAGAGTGGGGCTCTGTTTCTTCTTGCATGCTATTTAAATGCCTCTGACACATGTTATGGTCCTCTTGCTTGTTCATTTGCCATTTACTTATGGAGTTAGGGATTTTATCTTATTTGAATACAGACATCTAATTGATTATTCCAATTTGGAAACTGTAAACCTATAGGTCCAGAAACTTAAGGGATTTTAGTTTGCCCTGTTTTGATGATAAAAAGGTTGCTTTTTTGTAAAATTTCTATGCCTCGAGCAAGATGGATGCAAATCATGCGCTTCAGCTGTACTTTTCACAAGTGTCAAAGAAGCATGTTCTTCCGTGGCAATGTTACACCAAAAATAAATAAAAGATGGAATTCTTTGGGCATGGCAGTTGGGGGGGGGGGGGTGGTTAATTTCAAATTGCTTGCTAGCATTGCAGTCTTGCTACATGAAAATGATGATTGTTTTTTACTCTGCATGTATTTCCATTATCGAGTCTGCTTCAAGGATTTCTTTTTGATAAAAAAAAAATTATCTTTTTGCCAGTTATTATCTCTTTTAGTGTTGTTCAGTTAGATCTTGCTAAGATGAGCCAAGAAAGTTGTAAATTCTTTGAGCATAGGAAAAATAATAGTTGAAGGTTTTTAATTGCATTTACCTAAATAAAGCAGGAAAAGTGAAAGATGTGCTGAAGATCTGCCTATTGACTAATGAAACTAGAGGTATTGTGTTTGCGGGTCAGGGTTCCAAGATACAGAAATAGAAAGTTAATGCCAGAAATCTCCCTTTCAAGGTTATTCTATGCTAATTTTGTTATCATTCACCAATACTTCTTTCTGGAGGAGCTTGATTTCTAAACTAGTTTACAAAACATAAATGCATGCAAAGCCAAATGAGACTAAAGATGTGTTTGCATCATCGGGATTTGTTTGTTATCCAAGGGTTTTGCATTTGTCAAATTCACATGCAAGCAGGATGCAGAAAATTTATTCCTTATGAACCATGATGCCTTACTCTTAGAATACAGCTTTTGGATTCCATAAAATTTTAAATTTTTACTTTTGCCTTTTTTTTCTTCAGGCCATCCAGAAGTTTGACAGGAAAAAGTTTGGCAAAAGACCCACATCTGTTGACCGGGCTGTTCCAAAAAAGATCTATAGTACTGGTGCTAATGTGTCTGCTGCTTCAGAAGATGGTAAATGGGTGTCTAACTGTGTCGCGTTTTCTTAACAGGACCTTGACATTTACTTAAGTCTGTAGGGTTTGGTGAAGCTTTTTAGTGCTTGTACAGAACATCAGATTGAAAGAGACAGTAGCAGTGAGGATTTGGATGATGATGAAGACGATGACGACGAAGATGATACAGAGGTTATTTGGATGATGGTTATCAAGGGAACTCCAGCTGCTGAAGGCATTTTAACTAGCGATATGGCTAAGAGGAACAGGTAATTTCCTTCCCCTGTTTTTTTTTTTTTTTTCCCATTTATTTGTGTTTGGAAATGAAGATGGAAAATGTATGGTGCATGCATGTAGTCTATTAGTTTATATTTGAAAGGTTGGCCAGTGTTTGTTCCAGGCAGTATTGGTAGAGATGGTTCTCTCTCAACCCATGCAGCATCCCCAGAAATGAGAAGCTATACAAAGATAGTGCCTTTGATTTTTGGTTCCTGTCCCTGAAAGAGGATGTATCTTTCAGATACATTATGATGATGCTTTTCAACATTTGAATTGATATTTGTGCTGCTTTTGTACAAGTTTACTATCTTCCCATATCTCATAATGTTTTTGAGCTTTGCATGTTGCAGGAAGAGAAGATGACTAAGCTTCAATCTCCAAATTTTCATGTTGTATACAATTTACCAAAGTCAATGACCGAGAAACAACTGAAGAAGCTTTTCATTGATGCTGTTACCTCACGCGCTACAGAGCAAAAGCCTGTCACTCAACAGGTTAGCTACAATTCTTTATAGTTATTTTGGATTCTTGTCTTTTTTTTGTTTCTCTATATAGAGTTTTGCTTATATCCTGAGATAACTACCTTACTTTCATATTGCTGATGCAGATAAAATTTTTAAAGAGTATAAAGAAGGGAAAGGTCGTGATCATTCATGGAGAGTTGCTTTTGTTGAGTTAACCGTGCATCAGCATGTGCTGGTTGACCCGAGGGTTCCTAATAATCCTGGTAAGGCATTTCATTGTCTTGTTATCTCCTATTAATATCTTGTCAGAAAATCTGTTCCTAACAACAATGCTATGTTTACCTACTTGTAGAAACTTTTGGTCCTGAACATGGCCTGATAGTCTCTTTTGCTCTTGATAATGTTCAAATTTTGAAGCTACGAAAAGCTAAGCTTTGAGCTCAGCAGCTGGAAACCCATAAAAGTTCTCAAGATATGCAGGAAAACGACGAGTCACAGACATCAAATGCCATTCCAAGCCAAAAGCAGATGTCCAGAAAAGGGAAATCCAGAGTTGAGAATAGAGCAGTGAAGGACACTCGAAATCAAATAGAATTGATGAAGTGAAAAATAAGGATTCTGATAGAAAATTCTTGAAAGAACGTGGTACTAAAAAGCATACTTCTGACAAACCTGAAGGTGAAATTTCGGAGAAAAGAAAAGGGCTAAAAAAGAATTAAGACTCTGTGGGACAGGACGTGGTAGATAAACCTGACATGCTGATCGAACAATACAAATTGAAATTCTCCAAGCATACTTCTGACAAACCTTAAGGTGAAAAGCAAGCCAATAGACAGCTTAAAAGATGGTTCCGATTATGATTTCCTTTTAGTGGGTTTTTGTAGCATTTAATGGTGGATTCTTTCGTAGAAGAGTTGCGGTAATTGATTTTAATGCAATTGCTAGACAGTTTTGTACTCTGAAATCTGACAGTTTTGGTTAACCTGTAATCCCGCATATGTGTTGTAGAAATATGTTGAATTCGCTGTTCCTTCAGCAAGAACGGTTCTAGGCCGATTGATGTAATTCAGTATTATAATACAAGATTAATTGGCAAGAAGCATTTTTTACTTGAAAATTGCCCAAAGAGTCTCTAAGCAAGCCTCCTGCACCTGCCAAACCTAGAATTCCTTTGCTCGCACCATCCGTACCTAACATTGTCCAGCCTTCCAATGGGGGAACCCACCTGATATATTTAACTTTCTCTCTCTTTCTTTCTTTTGGTTTTAATGGATATTCTCCACTACTGTCTTCAATGGAGTTTTGAGTATCATCAATGTTCGGGCTGGAACCTTCCCCTTCAATCTTATCAATGCATCGTTTGGAGTTTACTTTGATTAAAGCAATAATTCACAAATAGACATGCCTTACCAATCAATTCACAAATAGATATTTCATTGCCGTCCAAAAATTAATGTAACAATCCACAGTATTAGCGTTTACTAAAGCTATTTTGAGTCTTTGACAGGAGAACTCTTTTTCTATGATAAAAGCTAGGCAGCTGGCCACGACAAAAGTAAAGGAATCAAGTTGTAATTTTCCAAGTGCCAATTAAGGAGGAAATGATGGGAGAGAGAGAGAGAGAGAGAGAGAGAGAGAGCACTTTACTGTATCCCGGTTCTTTTCTTTAAAGGGGTGGCAATCAGAGGCGGAGGCATGTTGAGGGCTCAGGTGGGCTTTAGTCTAGATTAAGATTTTATCGAGATTTTTTTAACAAGTTTTGTGTAAATTTTTTTTTGTAATTATCGATTGAGTTATTAAAAAATTCTAAAAATTTACATGAAATCTTCTAATATGATGCTTTAGCTTGGGTTAAAATTTCAGAATTTTTTGAGAAATTTAAAAATTTGATGAAAAATCACAATTTGACTAGTTTTACGTTATTGGACGTAATTTTCAATCCGACCATCAGATTGAGTTGAAATTTTACGAAGGATCTTAAAATATATTAAATAAAATCTGGTTAAAATTTTAGGATGAACAAAACTTGATAGTGCTAACAAAAAAAAACCATCAAATAAAAGCAAAATGACTCATTAAGAGTAAAATGGTTATTTGCCATTAAAAAATAAAACAAATCAGCTCTTCCTTCCTTTTATAAGTTGTTGACTGGGTAGAAGTATAATAGGAAAAGAAAGAAAAGAAAAGGTTAGAGAGAAATAGAGAAAAGTAAGGCAAAAACATAAAAAAAAATCCAAGAAAAAAAATAAGAAAAGTGAGAAAATAACTTTGTAAACTTACAAAGTCCAACTTAAAAAACACTACTATAAGAAAGAATCAAGTGAAGGAAGGAGGAATTAAGAGAGGGAAAAAATTTAATTACTTTGTTTTCCAATTGACATAGAATTGTTATTTTATCCCGGTTGAGGGGTTGTTACAATATCGATTCAAATTCGATTATAGATGAATTATATTCCATAAAATATCGAAGGATGTAACTTTAATAGTAAGTTTATTTTTATTTTCACTTTAATTTTATGTACTTTTAAATTTATTTTTTAATATTTTAAATAATATATTTAAATTAAAACTTTATTGTTAACTTTAAAAATTTATGTATATAAATTAATAATTAATTTTAAAAAATATTTATATGTTTATTTAATATAGGAAAAATTTCTGGCTCCGCTATTGGTGGCAATGCTAAATGATGGGCCATAGTGCCATTTTCTTGTGCGTGCTTTTGATCTCCATGTTGCTATGGTGTAACCTAAGTGCATAACTGGCATGATGGCACAGAGCATGTCTAGTGGGAGATGGCCAAGAACAAAAACACGTACTTGAAAACCACTCCACTGCTGATATAATAGGGTTTATTTCCATTGATTGATATACAAGGTACTAAATTATAAATCAATGGGACCCCTCGCATGGGCATATATTTCAAAAAGGCGCTCATTTAGATTGAATCCGATGAACTGCTTTCACTGCATCTATTCATTCATTTGACTCTGATGGGCCTTCTTTTTTCTATTTCTGCACCACCGATAGCTCTCGCCAACCGACATAAAATTATTGATTTTTTGTAGTTTTTCTAATCCAGATTTAGGATATATTTTGCAAGATCAAGGATTGTTTGTGATAAGAAGAAATTCAAAATCAAGTAGAGGATAACGTGCTGAGGTTTGCACACAACACGTATACGGGGTTGGTTACCAGAGCTGTTAGCATATGACCCATGCATGTCCTTTTCCTGTTCTTTGTTCTTATCATTACATTGCATTGCATGTATTTCTTAAAAGTAGTGGCTCTCATTTGGATTGGATCATCAAAAGACGGCATAATTCTCGCAAACACAGATACTAAATGATTTTGTTTTCGGGCCAAATACTCTTACCTTATTTTATTGCAATTTGTGTTGTTGGTTTAGGTTTAATGTTCAGCACAAGCATTCTTATGCTTCGTTTTTTTCCTCCCTCCTTTACAAAGGAAATGTGGGATATTTTGAGACTGCCCCTCGTCTGCTTTGCATAAAATATTACCACCAGTCCTTTACACCTCTAATTTTTCTATAGGGGTGGAGGCAGTGCTTTTGAGTGGTTGGCAATGCCCTGTGTTTACCCTTTTGAACCAAGAATCTTCCTTCACAATCATGTAATATTAGGTAAATTGTTTTTTAGACCCTATAGATTAAGCAATGCTCCACTTCTATCCTGATAGATTAAAATTCTACAAGGTTAAACCCTATAATCCCCCAAAAGTTTTAAACTCTAACGCATCGCTTCTGTGTGAAATTGCTCGCTTAATGCTCGCCTTTTTCCTATTTTTTCTTTTATGTCTCCGCGTTATTTGCCATTGGCTATTTAACAACAAAGGGCCAAGATTTGAACTGCTTGGAAATTCTGAGGCTTGTATCGGGAAATTTTAAACAACAGAGGCAGAAGTGGAACATTGCAGTGGTTAGAATGTACTTTATCTTCATATTATTTGGTAGTAAAATACTTCAAGACAAAAGTACCATTGTGTAGATGCGGATTGGTAGTCCAATAACCACTTTCCTTTTCTTTCCAATTTCTATTCTTTCTTTTCCCACTTTTTATACTTCTTTTATCGACTTCCCAGGCTCCCTTGTCTCTCTTTCTCAATCTCAGAAGAGAAAATGGCAGCCAACTCAACTACCAAGTGGTTGTTTTCTCTCTCTGTAGTTTTGTTAACAAGTCTCCAGTTGATACAGTGCAATGTTACTTACGACAAGAAGGCACTTATTATCAATGGGCAGAGGAAGGTTCTCTTCTCTGGTTCTATTCACTATCCTAGAAGCACCCCTGAGGTTTTCTATTTCCCATACTCAATAACCATTCTCGCATTTTTGCCAAGAAAATACTGTTTCCATGTTAAGGATTTTATTACAATTTTGGCTTATGTGTATTTCTATGTATGTTTTATTACAATTTTGGCTTATGTGTATTTCTATGTATGTGTCCATGAAATGCAGATGTGGGAAGGTCTTATACAGAAGGCTAAAGATGGTGGTTTGGATGTTATAGATACTTATGTCTTTTGGAACCTTCACGAGCCTTCTCCTGGCAATGTGCTTTGCTCCTTAAACTCTGTTTCTTCTGTTTTCTCGTAGTTGTTCTTGCATTTTCTGTTATCACATTGATTATTTCTGTGTTGTTTTTTTTTTCGTAGTACAATTTTGACGGGAGATATGATTTGGTTCGGTTCATCAAGTTGGTCCATGGAGCTGGACTTTACGTGCATATTCGGATTGGACCATATATATGTGCAGAATGGAACTTTGGGTAATGGTAGAGATAGTTTTTCCTTTATGTGCTTCAAGATTTGAGGTTCTTTACCAATCTTTTGTCTCATTATTTTAGAGGGTTTCCTGTCTGGTTGAAGTATGTTCCAGGGATAAGCTTTAGGACAGATAATGAGCCTTTCAAGGTCTCTCTCTATCTGAACATCTATTGGCATTTTGCAAGAATCCAAATGGCTATGTGAACTTGGTTGTTACTGTCTTATCATCTTGATTTTGCAGTCGGCAATGCAAAAATTCACCCAAAAAATTGTTCAAATGATGAAAGATGAAAATCTTTTTGAGTCGCAAGGTGGCCCAATAATCCTCTCTCAGGTATGGTTTTCAATTATCTTGCTCTATAATTCAGGCTTTCAAGAGAGCTATAAATCACAAAGATCTCCAACTTCGTATTCATTAAATTTACTCTTTCTTATACTCTTAGATTTCTTTAGTGCAGATTGAGAATGAGTATGAGCCTGAAAGCAAGGCATTTGGATCTCCTGGTCATGCATATATGACTTGGGCTGCACATATGGCTGTTTCGATGGATACCGGGGTTCCATGGGTTATGTGCAAGGAGTTTGATGCCCCAGACCCAGTGGTAAGAAAACTAGTATATTTCCTCTAAATTTATTTCATGTTGATGGATTCGTTGTTGAAGTCCTTCAATGAATGAAAACATTTGATATCAACAAGTGAAGAAACTTATTTTGTTGCAAGGAATTAAGACAGAACCCTCAATTTTAATGTAAGTGTCATTTCTGCTTTAACAATGAGGGTCTTAAACCATGTTAGTAAATCTTATCAACAGATAAACACCTGCAATGGTTTTTACTGTGACTATTTCTCTCCAAATAAACCTTACAAACCCCCAATGTGGACTGAGGCATGGACTGGCTGGTAAGTTTCATGCTTATCATCGGTCCTTGAAAGTGTTCTGTGGGGATGCATACTTTTATTTGCTTTTGGTATTTTGTATAGGTTCACAGACTTTGGTGGTCCAAACCACCAGCGCCCGGCTGAGGATTTAGCATTTGCAGTTGCTCGGTTCATTCAGAAGGGAGGCTCTTTGGTTAACTACTACATGGTTAGTCTGCCAACTTTACCATTACATTCGATGCTAAAATCTCATTAACAATAATTGATCCCACAAAACTTACACAATTCTTTGTATTACAAGAAGCAAATGCATTTACTTTCTCTTGTCCTCCAGTCCTCAAAGAAAAAGCAGAACAACTTCCTTTAAGGACAAGGAAGATTCTGAACTTTGCATCTGATAAAGGTTCTAAATAAAGTTTTTCTTGCTTTTCATAAAGCTTCCGCTGTCAAAAGAAACATTACATCTTGTAGTTAACAGATTATGGTCTTCCGATAAGGCATAAGCTGGATTTCTCATTTGACACGCTACTCCGAATTGTATCACGCTCTAAACAATGTAAATATCATTACGATCAAGATAATTATTTTTGCAGTACCATGGAGGAACCAACTTTGGAAGAACTTCTGGAGGCCCTTTCATCACTACAAGCTATGACTATGATGCGCCGATCGATGAATATGGTGACAAATTTGAGCTCATCCTGTGATTTAATCAACTAGTCTGTTTTTGATATTTCACCAACTCATGGCAGCTCCATACCAATTCAATAGGATTGATCAGGCAACCTAAGTATGGCCACTTAAAGGAGCTACATAAGGCTATTAAATTATGTGAAAAAGCTTTGCTCGCTGCTGATTCTACTGTCACATCCCTGGGAAGTTATGAGCAGGTTTGTAATGTTAACTCTACGGAGGATGTGAGAGAAATAAATTCACCAGCACATGCATACTGTTGTGCAGTTTATATATGCAAACCCTTGTTGATGCAATATAACATTTTTCAGGCACATGTATTCTCTTCTGATTCTGGAGGCTGTGCAGCTTTTCTGTCAAACTACAACACGAAGCAAACTGCAAGGGTAAAATTCAATAACATCCAGTACAGCCTGCCACCTTGGTCTATCAGCATCCTTCCAGATTGCAAAAATGTTGTTTTCAACACTGCCCAAGTAAGTGAAAGAAAACAATAAGGCTTTCTTCCAATTCACCGTACTTTGTAAATCTTTCACTGGTTCCTTTTTTATTTACTATTCAATCATTTTACTGCAATTCATCCTGTATCATGGCTTAATTAAATACATGCAATCCCTACCATCATGATGAGATACATTACTTTGTATGATTTCGGCAAAAACAGAATGTACTTTTGGCAAGATATTGTGGAACATGAACCATATAATATCCCTCAATTTGCAGGTTGGAGTTCAAACATCCCAAGTGCACATGTTGCCTACAGATTCTGAATTGCTTTCATGGGAAACCTTCAACGAAGACATATCATCAGTGGATGATGATAAAATGATCACAGTTGCTGGCCTCTTGGAACAATTAAATATAACCAGAGATACCAGTGACTACCTGTGGTACACAACGAGGTGAATTTTAGTTAATTTTGCCTTTTTTTGAACCCTTGACAACAAATAAAAAGTAACCATTCGCAATCGAAATTTCTGATTCCATGGTGATTCTAGTGTTCATATAAGTTCATCGGAATCATTTCTGCGTGGAGGCCGACTTCCCGTTCTGACAGTGCAGTCAGCAGGCCATGCATTGCATGTTTTTATCAATGGAGAACTTTCAGGTAAAGTGTTGAATTTTACATGCACCAAGTAGTGCTGGATTATTCGATGCAAGGCTATTATTTCTTCAGAACGAAACACCATGAAAGATAAGATAAACTGGATCTCTAACTATGGCAGGATCTGCACATGGGACTAGGGAGCAAAGGAGATTCACATTTACAGAAGATGTGAAATTCCATGCTGGGAAAAATAGAATTTCACTGCTCAGTGTGGCCGTTGGATTGCCGGTAAGTTCTCCAATCCCCACACAGAAGACTTGGGTGGTGTATGTGATGGGGGCAGGACAAGAACACGACAATTTATACTTGTCTAACTTAAAATGGTGCATGGAGCACGGACATAGTCACAGGGAACAAGACAAGAAGTATCCCACATACAATCTTGTTCTGTCTCATCTGCAAGCCAAATATGCCACTAAACAGGGGCGAAGCTAGAACTAGGGAAAAAATTAAAATACCTTTTCAATAGATAGTATTACATAACTAGTATTACTTTACTATATAATACTGGATATAAACAAAATTACAAAGTCAAAATTGAATTGTAAAACATGAAATAGTCTATAAACAAATTGCTTTTTAGTAGATTTGTGGTGGAATAATGAGAAAGCTTCAAAAACTATGGGGGCAAATTGTATAGTAGGGGGGGAGGGGGGGACTGAAATCTTAAAACTAACAAAGACTATTATGAATTTGTTTGAAAGAAAAGAACAATATTTGTTTTCTGGACTGAAAAACAATAAATTTGGCATTTTGATTCTTATTATAAATCTGGCTCTTCTTTTGGACATAATCTATGTCATGTCCTTGCCATCTTTAAATTATTACTCGGACTGTTTTGAACTGATTTTTATGCTGCTGGTTGTTGAAGAATAATGGTCCCCGTTTTGAGACATGGAACACAGGAATCCTAGGGCCAGTTACTCTCCATGGCCTCGACGAAGGGCAAAGGGACCTGACCTGGCAAAAATGGTCGTACAAGGTCGTTCAGCCTTACACATCTGTGATTTATCTCTTGACCTTTCTTTTGTCTCACTTTTTTTTTTGTTTCCTTTCCTTAGGTTGGGCTTAAAGGAGAAGATATGAATCTACGATCTCGGAAATCCGTTTCACTAGTTAATTGGATACAAGGGTCCTTGGTGGTAGGGAGACAACAACCATTGACATGGTACAAGGTAAAACAGCAAAAATTTTATGTCTCTTGACTCTTGCAGTTTATATGTTGTATTTGTATTTGAGGTACTTTTTGTAGTTTTGATCTGAAAAAAGTAAACTTAAAAAAAATATTTTTAGATAGTTGAAGTTTATGTATAGTAAAAAAAACATGTGTAAAATATTTAGATAAATTTTTTTAATTTTTTTATCATGAATATTTATAAAACTCAGTTAAAAAAATATGTCCTATATTTTAAACTCAATTTTTTAGTAAATACCACAACATAAAACTTAATTTTTTAAAAACCAAATATAGTATTGAGTTTAATCCACCACTTGACATGAAAGCTGGTAGTGATTTTGGTTAAAAGCTGTTTTCACTTCTTATTGGCCTTGCAGGCCTATTTTAATTCACCAAAAGGAGATGATCCCCTGGCTTTGGACATGGGCAGTATGGGGAAGGGCCAAGTGTGGATCAATGGGCATAGCATCGGAAGATATTGGACTCTTTATGCTGAAGGAAATTGCAGTGGATGCAGCTATTCGGCTACATTCCGGCCTGCAAGGTGCCAACTGGGCTGTGGCCAACCAACTCAAAAATGGTAAAAGCTTCTTTCTACATAGTAACGAGCACTATCAAGGGAAAAAACAGCTACTAAATTGACTTCGATTGTTGCACGTAATAGGCTGATGGAAATATCACTATAAGAGTAGGTGTGCGTGGCTCTACTTTCTTGCTAAAACCCTTTTTACATTTTCAGGTACCATGTTCCGAGGTCATGGTTGAAGTCGACTCGAAATTTGTTGGTATTATTTGAAGAAATTGGAGGCGACGCGTCAAGAATTTCTCTTGTAAAACGATTGGTGACGAGTCATTGATTCAAAGCCATACCCTCGACAAAGAAAAACGCTTCTCCATGCTCTTATGAGTGCTTTCATGAGCCGTGACATACCACCCTAGCCTTCCTCCTACCATCCTTCAACACTATTTATATAGGATATCCTTTCTAGTGTACCTAGCTAGTTGTTAGGCGATGGCAAACCCCTTCGCTCATAAGTTATAAATAAAACTTGCAGTCCCTCGTCCTTTTCTGGAGTCCCTCGTCTTTTTCTGATGCTGGTTCTGGTTGACAGTCCCGGGCCTTGGGGTCCGCCGTTACTTTTCAGTTTTCATCTTAGGTCGTTCAAGAACCACTACGGCAATTCACCTCTAACAAATGAACCAATACGGCAATGAATAGACCTAAAAGGTAAATGGTCCAGGTCTCCAGGCTACTCCAAGCCTAGCTTATTAGAAAAAACAAGAGAGTATAACTTAGTTAGCAAAGGTTAATGTGCAAAAGACTGCTTCTCCAAGAGATACTCGACTGATTACACAAAACATTTCATGCTGTGATTTGTGAGAAAATCCTGTTAAGATTTGAAACGTAATCCATTGTTAATCTTGCAAATGCAAGAATTTTTCAATAGCAAGTAATGTTTTTTTCTCCAAGCTCGATGGATGAATAACTGAAGAAGATAACTCAAATTTATAAATGCTTAGCTGTTTTCTTAGGATTTGAATACAAGATATAAAATGAAATTATAAATCTTGAATCTTAGTGACTAAAAGAATAACCCGTTGGCGACAACAAAAGAAGTTTATAAACTTAATTCTAATTGAAGGTCATCTTAAAAGAGAAAAACAAGGTTCTTTACAAGTTTTTTCAATGGGTGTTTTCATGAATCAATGCACTGAACCTCACTTGATAGGCTGACATGGCTCACGAGCTGCATGAGATACGTGATAATTACTATCCCTTCTTTCCCTTCAATGCATGGCATCTGCAGGCAAATTATCCTTTGTGTAGCATAGATACATATGCCAATCAAACAAATTCCATTTTTTTTTCAGTCACAGCAACAGCAGCAGCTGAAATAGCATTACTCGTTGTAATCGTTTACAAGTAGAGAGAAACAGAGCTTGTGATGGGTTAGAAATCCAAGTGACTTGACGGGCACTGAGAAGTCTTGCATTTCTAGCCAACCAAGCAGACACTTTGTTAGCCTGCCTACTGATGTTATAAGAAGTGATCCAGGAGAGATACAGAAGGTTAGACTGTGGACTTTTTTGATTAATCTCCCAGACCATTGCACAATCTTGATCGATCACCCTAACTGCTGCAAGAGATTCTGATTTCACCAAAATAGGAGTACAATTATAAGTCGCTGTTATATTGATTGCTTCGCGAATTGCAACAAATTCCTTTTGAATCTCATATAGCTTGATGTCTCAATATGAATGAGTGTATGTTTGATATCATGTTACAAAAATATATAGAAATAATATTTTTTAAGATTTTTTTTTAAGATTTGTATATTAAAATCATTTAAAAACACTTTAAAAATCTTTAATTTAGTGCTTTTTTTCAAGTAAAAAACACACTTTAAAAAGCTTATTATAAGGCAAAAATGAACACCACCAGAATAGATTGAAAAAATGGAGTAGTCCTCCATTCTACCTTTTTCCGTATTGCTTTCTTGTTCTGTAGTTGCCTTTTATTTTTCAAGATAGAGACGACAACAAGCTCGATTCATGAGGATTACTTGATAATAAATTATTAAAGCAGAAAAATTCATTGGATAATGTGTGTGTGTGTATATATATATATACATGAGTTTAATAAATTATCTTAAATACTAGGAAGTAAACAACATATCAACAACATAATTAAATTCATTATACTATCAGAAAGTCCTGCAAGAATCCATGTTTCTTGTATGAAGTCCCATCATAGGCCTTTTCCACATCGACTTTAATCTACAATCTGTCTTCCAAGAACAAAACTTCTTTAAGCATCAGGGGCTTGAGATGATCCATACATCTGTGTTGCCTTCCTTTATAGCTTGTTATATTGTGTTTGTCTTGATCTTCTTGTTTGATCTTGCTAGAAAATATGCTTCCTCGGCATTTATCGCCTCACTTTCTCTAGAGAGCATCATTCATTTTCACTTGAACTTCCACATCTAGATTTGAAACTAACTAAAATACAAGAAGATTTTTTTAAATATAGAAAATTAAATGGGCTTACATGCTATTTAAAGAATACTAAAGAAGCTTATAATAAAAAATTTATATAGAAACTAAAGATGTAAAATTTAAATTTAAAATATTAAAAGAAACTGAAAGAGGTAGTGGTTTTATTGTGCACTTATTTACTATTCACCCTCTCACAAATCACTATGGATTGAAACAATGATTTTTTTTTATTTTTTAATTTGATCCCTAATTTTTTTTGTTTTGCACAATTGAACCTTTAAGACCCAAATTAATAGCCAATTAGTTCCTTTTAAAAAAAAAGAGAGGGTGAAATTAAAAAATTAATGACCAAAGTGAAAAACATGGGCAAAATAGATAGCAAATTCTAATTTCATCAAGAAAATTTAGTTATCTTTTTAAATTAATAGATGATCAGCCCCTTAGGTTTCCAGAAATTTCGGTGTTAAGAGAGACGACTTATCATTGACACCTATTCCAATCACCAAGATTGTAAACCCCTCAAAAATGCACAATTACAATCCTAGAAAATGAAAAACAGGGTTTTGAGCTTCCCGAAGTCATGGTCAAGAGAGGAAAAGAGGTGGGGAAAACTTTGATTGGCTTGTATTCAAAACTCATTTTATTACCCGTTAAGGAGCTATAAACTCATTTAAATAAGTTTGAATGAAAATAAATAAATTTAATGTATAATTTTTGAATTTTTGAATTAAGGTTATTGGAGGACAATTTGAAGAAAATATGAAATTGTCATAGTTTGATGTAATTGTGATGAAATAGGTTATAAATGATACAAAATAATGAATAATTGAAGAAGAAAGATGAGTGTTTTTTTTAGGGAGGAGGGGTTATAATGATTTGAATTGGATTTAAATTAATCTATCTAAATGTGGTAAAAACAAATCCTACTTTAGCTTAAAATCTCATTAAAAGAACGAGGATAATTATTTAAAATTTATGATTTAAATGATGTTAAAATTAATGCCTGAATATAGCTTGAATGACTAAATTGAAATGTGTTTAAAATTAAGGTATAGAAATACAAAGTAAAAGAGTTAGGTAAAATTTATGATAGTTATGAAATGCCAATGAGTATTAAACATTAGCAAATGTGACTACTAATGTTAGAGGAAGCTCAATGTATTTTGAATGTGAATTTTGAATACAATTATAAAGTTTATATACATAAAATTGTGTATAAAGAAATAAAAGTTGTTAATAAGTGAATAAAATTGAGATGGAACTAAAATGTAGGTTTCTAAAATTGATAAATAAAGTAGTTTGTTAATAAATGGTATCTTATCGATGCAGGAGAGACTTCAAGAATAAGACTCCAAATGAAAGGAACTGGACCTACAGGAGAAGCAAATAGATGCTTTTAAACCTTACTCTTTTAAATTCCAATATTCCATGCATAACAATCTTTAGTCTAGAATTTATCTTGAAATTTTATGAATGAGTATCAAGATGTAAGAAAGAGTAAATGGAATCGTTGACTTGAAATGGAATCATGAGAAAAGGCCTCTTTGATGGGGAGGTGATTTAATTTAAAAAATATCAACCTACCATTAGGTATAGAGGTTAATGTCAACTTGCCATTATATATGAAAGTTGATGTTAACATGCCATTAAGATAAAGGTCAATACCAACTTGCCATAAAAACAGAGGTCGATATCAACTTGCCATTAGGTATGGGGGTTGAGAAATTAGAACCTGCCTATTATATACATAATAGAGGTTTTGTGGAATTTGAATTATAGAATGGAATTACCATTGAGAAGGAGATTAAGCAATATACTGAGTTATAATTATATGATGCATGAAAGAAAACTAGTTTACGAAGGAAAGAAACTTGATGATTTGATTTAATGTACGAAGATATGAATTATTAAAAATATGAAATGAATCGGAAAAAAGAGAGGCAATGTCAATTGGTTATATCATGATGTAAATTGAATGTTTGTGTTAGTTCATTAATTTATTATAAATAAAGTTTTGCTCTCTAATGATTGAAATGTAATCTAACATTCATGATTGCTCTATATAATCGGACCATCTTGATCTATCTTTTAGATTGTTAGTTTTATGTAGTTAAGATAGTATTTTGTTAAGATAGTTTGATGATATAACCATGTAAAAAACTATCCTTTTGGTTTTGTATGAATTACAATATATTGTTTCATTAAAGTTCTAAACTTATTCTATTTTTGTTTGTAAAAATGTATAGATAATATGTATGGGTTCATGTTCTAAATTTCATAATTGATAATCTTTAGTTGTAATTTAAATTAAATTACATAAATATATTTACATTGTATTAAAATGTTATGTTAATTGGATGAAAGAAAAAGTGAAATGAATGATGTTGTTACAGACATGCCTAAGATTGCGAAGACTTTGTTGTGTTAAGTGTTCATTACAAATATCAATAATGATGTATGTATAATGATAAATAAATAAAGAAGACTATGTTAAGATTTTGGTAGAAACAAGAAATTTTGAATAGGTGATTGTATATAATAATGTAAAAGAAAAATATCCTTATCTACCATGAGAAGACGAAGTTAATCTGACATTGGTATGATTAAAACATGGGTTGTTACAAAAATGGTTAATATTTGGTGTCAACGGGTTCCACTAGGTGAGGAAAGTCTTATGGTGATTGTTTTAAGCCTTAATATAGCCTAAAAAATTAGATTTAAGTCAGGATGATATATTTTATTTGTTTTGATTTTGTGATTTGGATGGTTTTATGGATTTATTAGGTTGATATGTTGATTTCTTGTTGTTCTTAGAGTGTTTGTAAGGTGTTTTTGGGTTGAAATAAGTTGAAAATGAGTTTATTGCCTTGTTTTTCTAGCCATCACAGTGGTGGCTGAAATCTGGGCCCTAGCAGCCAACGTGTTGGTTGTGTATCTTTTTTTTTTAAAAAAAAATAGGAGTGGATGACAAGTCATACATCCCTTTAAATAAATAAATAAAAGGCTTAGGTGCAGAGGTTTGAGCTTGAAGTCCCACAAATTTGGGCTTTTCCTTTCAAAGGTCAGGGCACTGGATCATTGGGCTGCGTGCTGGGTTCTTTTTCAACCCTTTTTTTTTAAATATATTTAAGTTAGATATAAATTTATATAAACAATATTGAACCTGATTAACTCTATACTCCGAATAACAACTTCGACGGTTTAAGCCACATCACCTAAGCTATTTTCTCTCTCTTTTGTATGCATTCTTTTGTCCCTCAATTTAAAAAAAAATACAATTTTTCCATTTGCCTTTGCTATCTCAGTTTCATGTGCCTTTCCTTTTCAAAAAATATTTTATGCAAAAAAAATTGACAAAAACTTTATTGTCATATAAATCTATCAAACAAAAAAATTTATGAAATAAAAAAATTATTGAATTTGATGACATTCATGACTTGCGTTGCAAGTTTAGTTGGTTCATCCGTATTTGTATGATGTTTTTTTAATTAACTGTTATCTTTTACTATTTTTATTCTTGAATATTGAGTTAATTAGAGATTTAGCTTTCAATTTTGCATGTTAACTTAGATTGATTCAGGTAAATATAATATGTTTCTATCTTAATATTAGATAAAAATATCATCCATATATAATTAATTTTAAATTCATTGATAAAATCTATTTTTTTTCTAAAAAAATGAGTAACAATACCTAGATTTTTTTTATACTTCAAAAACAATATTTACTCCACTTGAAAAGTAGTGCAGTACAATTAGACTAATTAAAATATTTTATAAGTAAACATGTAGCTGGCACAATCTTTTCCAGCAATGCACTAATAACTTAATTATCTTGATCTTGTATGGACACTTTTTTTTAGATTAAAAAAAATTTGAAGATTAATTAATTAATTAATTAATAATTTATGTAAAATTATGGAGCAGAAAGCCAAATGAAAAGAAATATGAAAAAAGAAAATAAAATTTTATAAAAAAATACCAAATAAATTAGACTAAAATACCCAAAAAAACATTAGATTTAGTAATAAGACTTTGTTTAAAATTGCGTTTTAAATAGTGTTTCATGAAAATTTTTTTAAAAAATTTGCTTAATTTTTTTTAATAGTTTTGAATTATTTAGATGTGTCGATATTAAAAATAATTTTAAAAAAATAAATAAAATTATTTTAATATATTTCTGAGAAAAAAATATTTTAAAAAATAATTGCTATCATTATCTTTATCGAACATTGTTAAGGATAAAAAAAAAAAAGGGAAAAGAATCTCAAGTATGATTAGCTTATATCTTACCCACCCATGCTTGACATTGAATATGGAAAAATGTCCACGTGTCTATTGTATTGAATGTTAAAAAAAAATATTCCCAGAGTGATTCTCGGAAATATTTAAGTATCTTTACCATTTATTGAGATTTATAGATTCTTAAAGCAAAATTCTAAGACAACTAACTAACTATATGCTTGGTCGTTACAAAGTTCAAACCGCAAGGTGCACATGTCGTTGAGTCGAGAGACAAATATTTTCAGAACGATGACATGGCAATACCAAGGACACCGACCTGAAGTTCCTGAACCGGAAGTGGGAAATTAACAGAGAAACGGCAGCACCTGAATACTGAGATGGCAATACCAGAGACAACCGTCACAACACATGCCTTTTATTTTGCCTCTTGCCGGTTGCCGGTTGCCGGGCAAACATACCCTGGAGCTCCTCCGCACTTCCATGATGTGAACTCAACCTTTAACTCTTGAACAGCGGAGCGACAGCTGGCCGAGTGTTCTCGAGAATTTTTATTTTTTTATTATTTTAATTTGCTTGTATAAAAAATGAATTTTAAAAAATATAAAATATTATTTAAATATATTTTATAAAAAAAAAAAAAAACATTTTAACTAACGCATGAACAACACCCTATTAGTAGACCAAACACTCAACTGGTTTAGGTTTTCATAGAAAAATTCTTTGCAAACCAGCTAACTTTCCAGCAACCTAACCTTGTACAGTTATTTCACAACAAATTAAATAAAATATAATTTTTTAGATTTACTAAATGTACAACCTTAACATAAAATAATAATAATAATAAGAATAATAGTGATGACACCATTTGTGTTAATTTATCTTCTCTCTGCCACAATCTCTTTCTTGTCTGTGTGCATGACCTTGTTTGTTTACACGCTACTACTTCCATGGCTAAAGCTAAAGCACCAAGACGCACTCTTGACTCTTACACTGTTAAACCCATCAACAAAACCGTTAAACGTAAGTCCTTCACCCTCACTGCTCAACCCACCCTTTTTCTTTTCCAATTTATATCATCTCTATTAACAAAAAAATGAAAATGAAATTCTTTCGTTTTGTAGCTGGAGATTGCGTGTTGATGCGGCCATCGGATCCGTCGAAGCCTTCTTACGTGGCAAAGATTGAGCGGATCGAATCCGACGGTAGAGGGCCCAACGTGAGAGTACGGGTGCGGTGGTATTACCGGCCGGAGGAATCAATCGGTGGTCGCCGGCAGTTTCATGGCTCAAAGGAGGTTTTTCTATCCGATCATTATGATACTCAGAGTGCAGATACGATTGAAGGGAAGTGTATGGTTCATAGTTTCAAGAATTACACGAAGCTTGATGCTGTTGGGAACGATGATTTCTTTTGTCGTTTTGAGTATAATTCGTCTACTGGTGCTTTTAATCCTGATAGAGTTGCCGTGTATGTCTCGAATTTCCCCTTTTTTAATGCGATTTTGATGGTTTAATTCAGTGGCGATATTTATGCTATTAATTCGGGAATCTTATCTTAATTGTGGTTCGATTGATTTTAATTTGATATTTTTAATTTGGGATTAGAATAGTGTTTTTGAGTAAAAGGTTTTTCTTAATTGTGGCAGGTATTGCAAATGTGAGATGCCTTACAATCCTGATGACTTGATGGTTCAATGTGAAGGCTGCAGTGACTGGTAAGCTGTGTGTTTTTTAGATTATTTAGATTGTTTTGAAGCCCTTTTCCGAGTTCTAGTTCAGGTTTTGTGGATGGGTTTTTGTTCTTTGATGCTGTTTGGAATTTGCTAGGTGAGATCTTTCAATGCCATTATTACTTCGGTGCCTGTAGGTTTTAGCTTGTTAGAATGCTGTGGCTGCTTGCTATCCAAATGTCAATGGGACTGTGCTTTGATTTTCCTTTCTGCGAGAAAGAATGTAATTAGATTTATAACACCTTATTTCCAGTTATCAGTTGCTTTGTCATATTTCTTTCAAACTGAGGGGAATAGGTATTGCATTATATCTGCAAAGTCGCTCTGGGATTGTCATAGATGACAAATGAGATTGGATTACAGTAATATTTTCTACAGTTATTTAGAAGTTGATTTGGCACGCGGCATATGAAGTAATTTAGATTTGTCTTGTTAAGCAATTACAGCCACTCTCTGATTCTCTAAAAGATATCCAGCGGGAGCAAACTGTTATGGGCAGGGCAGATAAGTTGTTCTCTACTTGAAACTGAAAACGGGAGTAGCTGATATATCAAAAAGAATGGGAAAATGTCATCATGAAAAGAAAGAAGAATGCTTGCGCACCATGTCTTCTGTTTGCATGCTTTCTTCCCTTTTCTTTTCCAAACTTCCTCTAGCATGTGATTGGATGGACATGCCTTGATCGTGAGGTTTGTTATCAAACTTCACTTTTAAGGAGCTTCTTATATTGAGTTCTGAGGAGAAATACGTGTCCCTAGTTCAGAAGGAGTGGACAACTAGGGTATAGAGACTTATGTTTCAAATGCCTTTTCTTATGCGGATGTCTGTGCATTTTCATGGGATGTTTTTACCAAACAACTGTTTTAGTGCAGACATATCTGATTTATGCAAATACAATGGGAAAACAATGCATCATTCAGCATACTACTTTTTGATTCAGGTTTCATCCTGCTTGTATAGAAATGTCTGCAGAGGAAGCTAAAAGACTAGATCATTTCTTCTGTGAAAACTGCTCATCTGAAGGCCAGAAGAAGCTGCAGAATTCCCACAATACCAGACAATCAGATGCAAAGGTATCCTCATCCACTGCAGTGTTGAGTGTGTTTTGAAGTCTTTATTTGTCATTCAAATGCCTGGTTTTCCCTGGACTGAATCTGGCATGCACATATTAATAATCTCATGGCATTTGTCATCCAAATTGTTTTTACTGGACTCAAGGTGACATGCACATCTGCCATTCTTCTTTTAAATGTTTGTTGTGTTAATAGATTTGTAATTGCTTTGGCTTTTCATGGAATGCGGGGTATGGAGATTTTTGTATAATGAGTGCATAATGCTTAAAATGCACGAATAAACTTAATCCAACAATCACCTAGCAACACATGCACATGTTCTGAGAGATAGAGAGGAGTGAGGCTGAGATATGGAAAGGTATTCTCAATTCGTTATTGCTAAGGAACCTTTTTATGATATTATTGGATAAGAATGAATAGTGCAATAAAAAATCCCGTTGTCAATTTGATATAATTGCATCCTGGGATAAAATACCATGGACTGTGCATTTTTTGTTGTTGCTTGGAGCTACAAAGCCTGTGGGGTTTTGCCAAGATTTTAGGTATGGTGGTGGATCTGGACATGCATGGCAAGTGGGGAAGCGTGTGCCCATTAAGGCAAACAAGGCACTTGGCATGCCAAGAGCATTTTAGTTAATTTTCTGACTCCCTTTGTGTGCTAATTAATTTGGAGGAGGGGGTCTCTCTCTTTCTTTGTTAATTTATGGCAGCTTGCTGTTGTCCTATGATAATGGGGATTCTGTGCTTCCAACAGAGAAAGGGATCCAGGTTGAAGTTGCATGTAAATGGCAGATAAACTCAAATACACCAAGTATGAATTTACTTATCATTGATATTCTTTGCCACCACATTCTTGCAGGCGGAAACAAAGAGGCGCCGGAGGTGATAAAGTAAATAAAATACAAATGCTGATGTACAGTGATAGCAGAGGAACTGGAGCTCTGTTTTTAACCCTGGTTAGGCTTCAAGCAAACACGCAGGCAGATACATCTGCATCACAAGCTGTTGTATATCTGTGAGTGAGTTCATGGCAGAGGGAAACTGGCTTGAAAACCTTTAGTCATGTGTAGATAACCTTGATTTGAGGGTTGGTCACCCCGTCAAGGATGTGTTTGGTTGTTTGTAGGCTATGTGATCATGTACATGTTTTCCACTCTGGTTTCTTGTTTCTATAAACCAGGGCTGTGTATAAGCCAAACTAGTTTAACTTGTAAATAGATACACGTTTATGCCTCTCTACCTTGGTACGCATGGGGAATCCACTGGTTGGAGCAAGTAGGAGAAGGCACTGCACAGAGGCCAGAGGAGGATTTTGCTAAACTGCCACTGGACGGGAAGTAATCCTTTTTTCGAAAATGAAATTTAAAAAATGCTTTAATTATTATTATTTTTTTTTTGGTCATGCCATCTCAGATCAAGTGCCGTTTAATAAATCTAGTTGTTATGCAATGCAAGTAAGCTGGGATGTTTCTTAATTCAAACGACGACTTTTATGCCGATCACACCATGAAAACAGACGCTTCAATTGGAATATAAAATAAAAGTCATCGGTGTCGTTTTAGTAGAGCTCCTAAAGGCCTCCTCCGCTTGTTTTATCGTCTTGCCTACCGAGAAATAAGTGCTACGCAAATGCTACTGTTTCGTTTTCATTTAGGCTCTTCAATGCCATGCAAGTGCATGCTGATGGTTAGAGGATGAGTGCAAAATTTAATACAAACAATGGAAGCTCAGTTTTCACATTCTGATACAAATGAATCACGAAACATATGCTACAGGTGGCTTAGCAGTTACCAAAGAATGATGAGACAACGCAAAGCTAAATTTCCTTGTTTCTTCTTGGAGTGTGGGCGAGACTTGTTACCGCTTATATTTGTCTTGACTTGTCTTCTCTCTCTTCCATACAATAACGATGCCATACAGATCGGATGTAGCCAGCAAATTCTCCCCGTGGTTCCACGCAACATCACCGACTGGAAAGCGATGACCCTGCAGTCAGAAATGCACATCATGGTGAGAACATGGTGGTGGTAGCGGTGGTGACATTGTGAAACATCAAATGCAGTACGCAACAGAGATGGACCTGTAGCTTGTTGACGCATGTATGCTTTGGCCGAGTCAAATCATAGAAATAAACGTTTGAATCCTCACTTCCGGCAACTTCATGTTAAAAAAAAAAAAAACCATTTCAGTTTGAGATAAAAAAAAAGTCATTACTGTTCCCAAACTCAAGATTCTTTTCAAGGATATGTGAACACTCAATTCTAGACCAAAACCTCACAATTTTAACAGAATTTTTCATGCTTCACTGTCTACTCTTATCCTTTATTAGATTCTCTCTAAGAAATGCACTGTAGGAAGATTCAGTGGTTGGAAACGAATGTTGCAGAAAATCTTAGGGGTTGTAGGAAAGCAGAAAAAAAAAGAGCACTGAGGTTGTGGGATTGTTGCAGACGAGCACATAAAGGTTGAGTGTGGAAGGTGACAACAGAGTTACTACTCAAGCATATGATGACCTACAAATACATCACATTTCATTGACATGCAGACATACATGTGTATACACAGTTGTTTTTGCATCAGCTTTTTAGTTGTATTCTAAGCTCACATGTACAAATGATAGCTGACCAAATATTAGAACCTTCATTGCAGTAATTAAATACAAACCTATATACTCTCCTTTTTCAAGGGAAAGCAAGGGGCAGAAAGAAGCCCGGATGCTATGTACTCGTGGAGCCAATTTGAGTGAGCAACGAAGAGTCAGATAACCTTTTATTTCCAAGGCAACACTGCAACACAAGCATGTCATCCTCTAAATCACTTCAAATTAGAAGACCTAACAGTGGAAGACATGTCAGATATACAAACCTATAGAACGACAAACTTCCATCTTGAGTACAGGTCAGCAACACAGGGCCTCCTGCTAGCAGAGAGAAACTCCGGTACTGAACAGTTGTTACTGGATATTTGCTCTTGCCACTACTTCGATAGCGATGAGACCGGGACAATGCACCCGTGTGTGAGTCCATGCTTGTGGAGTATACACATCCCTGCATGTATAGCTCAGTGAATAGCTATTCGAAAAGGTACTACAAAAAGTCATCCAATGGTGATGGTTATTTAATGTATTTACAGAAGAGTTACCTGTGCATCCCCGCAGAAAATGAGGTGACCAGTGTGATCATGGTCCATGGATGTAACCTTATCGTCAAACACCAATTTATTAATAATCCTGCCAGTGCTGAAATTGAATACCTGGTATATCAATGAAGAGGAGCTACAAATCAAGTGGAATCAATCCAAGTGGAAACTATAGGCCAGGCCAGGGAAGGGCATGACCAAGTATGATCACATGTTTAGAGGTTCTCATTTTGAAATTGCATCAGCATGAAAGCTTGTATATAAGTTGGCAACCTTACAAACCGAGTGAGTAGGATTGTTTTACTTTAAATCGTGAAATGTGGTAGAAGTTTTCTCAAATTCAAGCAATTATGTGAGAAAAATTTGGGTGGATACAGCTAGTCATGTAAATGAATTATGATGTTGCAGGGAAAGGAGAATGGTATTTACAGTAATTTCTCTGTTTGCATTGCCAACTGAGAGGAAGTTGTTGTTTACCTGCATTGATGGAGCCAAAAGAGGAAACGTTAGGTAGCCAATCAAGTCATGAACAATGATTAGAACGTATTAAATATAAAAAAATTCCCAGTCAGATGATCACATATATGCACATGCACAAATTATCAGGGCAGAGGGAGAGAGGGAGAGGGTGTTCAGTGCATACTTACAGGATGAAAACGAATACACAATTGTGAAGAGACTCCATATATTACTCGAATGCAAATCCCTTTTGATAACTCCCATACTCTCACAGTTTTATCCATGGATGCTGAAGCAATGTACTGATTATTGGACGAGAAGTCGAAGTCTGGCAGTACTTTTCTGACTTAGAAACGTGGCAATGATAGCAGAAAAATATAAACTTGCACTCAATCAATATGATTAGCAGCGTCCTTGGTGAGATTATATTGGATAAAGAAACTAAAGATTTGCACTCCTCTCTCTGATGACTCCTCTTAGAGCACGCATGTGCAGGAATAGTCATGCTTACACAAGTATTCAAAGATAAACCATTGTCGTTAAACTAAAGAGATAGTGCATGGTGTGTTGAACTAAATAAAAACAAGATTCAGAGCCATCAGAACTTAATTCACAAAGACCTGGGAAAATGCAATAGCCAGAGCCAAAATGAAGTTCATACGGTTCTACAGTCCAGTCATACACACGAATAAATTTACTAGGTAGGTTCCACTTAAATTGGTTTGTTCATTTTTGAATGATACATGAGATCATGCTTTCTTTTCCATTTCTAGTTGTTCACCTGTAAGATACCTGCCATTGATCTTCACTTGACCTATCACACCAATACCACAGGTTGCACAAGAGACTAGAATACAGTGTCACTCCAATACAAACAAAGGGCTTGTTGCTTAGGATTAGCAATTCCATGTGCGACTCAATTGTCTAAATTATAATGGAATGTGAAAATCATGTCTTTAATAATGGAAACATGCATGCAAACCCACAAACAAATTGTTAGGACCTGAAATATAAGAAAAGACCATAGAAACAATACCATTCAATCAAACCTGTGACATCTTTAGAATGGCCCTCTAATTTTTTGATGACTGAAGGTGGGTCTGAGACTAAGCACACTGTCAAGGTTCCATCTGACGCCCCATATGCAAGTAAATCAGAACTCATGTGCCCAAACTTCAAAACAGTAACTGCACATAAGACCAAGGATGCTCAGTCTAAGAAGATAGATTAACCACTCAAAGTATAATATGACAAGAGAAATGAAAGAAGTCTATATCAGTAACATAAAGAAATACCAGCAGCTTTGCACTGATCAAAGATGCAATGCATTCCTACAAAAGAATATGCAGGTTCAGCCCCTCGGCGGCGTAGGGAATCATAATCACTTGCAGTTGAGCTGAAACTTGTTCTGTGAGTAGAAGGCAGGTTGGTACTTCGCAGGTCCTGCAAATGAAGTTCACACATACAAAAAAAATTAATCAATGATGTGGTAGTTTCAAAGTCATAATCAATAACTAAAAATCACAAGAAATTAAGTTGGTAGTTCCTGGCGCAGAATGGAAGCTAAAGTCCAATGAGAAGAGAAGAGGTGGAATGGGCAGATGAAGAGTAGTTAGTAGTTATACACATACATGGATATTTTGCTTTGTTTTTTCTTACAAGTGAGAAAAGGGGCTTTAGCTCTATTTAATCAGTTAACTTTTACTTTCTACTCGGGTAAAAATATTTTTTTCAGCAATTAAGTTTAAGGTTGATGAGTTAACATAAAAGTAAAACGCATAACTTGTCAGATCAGACTAGTTAGTAGTTATACACATACATGGATATTTTGGATTGTTTTTCCTTGTAAGTGAGAAAAAAAGGCTTTAGCTCTATTTAATCATGTAACTTTTACTTTCTACTCAGGTAAAAATATTGTTTTCAGCAATTCAGTTTAAGGTTGATGAGTTAACATAAAAGTAAAACGCATAACTTGCCAGATCATACTAATGTCCAATATCAAACATGTTAGAAAAAGGAGGTAGCGGGGACAGGTGCCATGGCAGGTTCCTTGAATAAGTACATTACTTGTTGTGAAAAAATATATTTTTAACTCTATGGAGCCTGTTAAGAGTTTATGGCAGAAGCACTAAATGCAGTAAGAGGTACAGCTATAACTTCTTTAATTATCAAAAGAAAATCCACAAGAAACTGAAGCATACCCTGCTGGAAGTCCAACTGTCCACCTCGAACAAATGGGAAGGTGGAGTCGTAGATTGAAGCCATCGCCCACTGATGCATCAACCAGTAAATCATCCTGATGTCAGAATTGTATAGAGAAATAGATTTAAAATAGAAGTCACAACTCACAAAGTGCATTTTTATATAAGTTCATGTTGATTCTCAATACAAAGTGAAAGAAAATAACATTAGCTCAGTTAGATAAATAGAAATGTTCCTTGATGTAAGGGAAGTCAAATGTCAGATAGTTGCAAATATTTCTGAACCCCTGGTGCACAGGTGTGTGAGTATAATTCAGTTAGTACAAGATGTCAATCAATATACACAACTAGCTGCACTCAAGTAAAGTATCAGCAACCTGTTTCCGGGTGTGCTTTGGTGGCTTGGCAAAGCATCCCAATTTCTTGGCCTGCGAATGTAATTACGATAGCTCGCATACCCTTTTCCATTGCATCTCCAATCCTTCATAAAATGCATTCGCAATAAGAACTTATAGAAGAAATGATTAGATTTCATTTGTGCAGTCCTGCTACTTGCTAGAAAAGTAACTTTAGTTTCATAGGTAATAAAATGAAAAACACTAGAATACTTGAAATTTCTTCTCAATGAAAATGAAAAAACACAAAAAGAATAAGGCATCATCACAAAGAAAACCAGATAGCTACTTGTTAGACCATTCTCAAAGCGTCATTTGACAGGGTACCATTACTATACTATATCAATGTTGCTAACCATTCGATTGGGGCTTAACAAAATCATCCCACAATGAAAGTAAATTCAAGATGTTGATTAAACTCGTCTCATGAATCATTGAAACAAGATACAGTGCCATGACAACAATTCATCTAGAAACAAACAGAAATTCATCGTTTTAGACTGCACAAGTCTTCCAAATTATTCCGAAGGCAAATAAGTTCAGTAAAGGCGCACACACGAATCTCTATTACAAAAAAATTAAAAAAAAAAGAGTTATAATTTCTAACTTGACTTTTGTTCTAAATCTAATCCAATGAGCACCCTCATTAACCATTTTCTTTAAATAAAAAAACGTTCCTCCAAGCTTGATCAGCAGAACAGCTAATTTAATTACTAATTCTCTCCTAAACTAAGCTCCGTCCAGCAACAATTTACAATCCAAACCAGTGGATCTACCAATTACGCACTTACGAAACATAATAATGTGGTGCGCATAATAATAATAATAAAAAAACGAACGAGTTAATCATAATAATAATAATAAGCTTCAAAAACGACAAGAAGAGTAGAGAGAAAGCTTACAATACGGCGGCGAACACCGGAATCGGCTTTCCTGTGGAGAAGGAGACGGCGAATGCCGATGTAATCAGGATCGGAATCCGAAGTAACAGGCTGAAGCAAACAGCTGAATAATTCTGGATCTACATTTTTCTTCTTATCCATATTCTCTTTATCATTATTGTTATTATTATTATTCAAGTTTCTGTTAGATTCTGTTGAGCCGTTGTTTACTTTGTCGTTGCTGTTGTTATCTACTGGCTCCTCCACCTGCTCCGCCATTTTATTGAGGGTCCGATGCATTCTTCATTACAGATCGTCGGGAGAATTAGCAGGAGTGATAGAAGTAGCAATTTTATTTTATTTTAATGTGGGGAGGGTTTTGATGAATGTTTGACGGAGGAGCTGGAGGGAGAGAGAGAGAGAGTGCAGATC
>Ga0325403_1000263_pt1 | contig 32957 bp, 17 predicted proteins | sample PopdelMetagenome_19_FD_205665 | JGI IMG/M metagenome (GOLD analysis project Ga0325403, IMG submission 205665) | Populus deltoides microbial communities from Bellville, Georgia, United States - Xylem-PdKOR-R4 | ecosystem: Host-associated > Plants > Phyllosphere > Stem > Wood/Secondary xylem... | reverse complement strand
CTTATGATCCTTTTGTGTATAACGTAACTATGCAAACATTACACTATCTATTTGTAACGAGATTAAAAAATATATTAATAAAGAATTTCAAAGCTAATTAAGGAGATTTGCCAAATCTTTTGCATATAATTTCAAACTCATAACTTAGTAGAGCAAAAATGCCTTTGATTCTGGGCATGTCAGAAAATTTGGCTATCAATTAATTACTTTGGTTTGCTAGTAGAAATTATTATTAATAAATTCATGGACGTATATTTATAAATCAATAAAATAAGGAAATTTACCTCGAAGAGATTGTGCACATGTGAAGAGAGGTAGAAAAGTGAAATTTTTTTATTGTAGAAATAGAAAATTGTACCAAAAATTTTAGGAACACATCTTGATAAATCAATCATAACTTTGTATACAAATATCCAAATTATATGATCTTAGCGGGGAAAAAAAATCTAAGATGGATATCTACAACTTTTATATTTATATATTTCTCATAATAAGTCATTATGAAAGTGAAAATAAAAGTCAAAGTAAGAAGTTAGAATTTGCCAGTTTTAAAAGAAAAATAAAAAAGACATTTTGGACAAAAAATAGAAGGAGATTAATGAAAGAGATCATGAACAGAGCTCAAGAAAAATGAGGATCTTTTACCAAAAAAAAAAAGAAGAGAGAAGGAGTGGATGAGAGAATAACAAAAAAAAAAAAAAAAAACTAAATGTTGTTACTTCGTTAACTAATTCTAAGCAAAAGAGTTTAATTTTTCTTCTTAATTTTTCTTTGATGTATTTTAATAAGAGCATGATTTATTTCAAATTCATTATGAGCTAAAGTTATTTTTTTAAAGCTTTGATGTAGTCTAGTTTTCATTACAAAATTTAAATTTCAAGTTATTTTATTTTTAATTTTTTTTATGTTGAGTGTTTATCCTTGATTTATTACTTATAATTTTCTAGCTAATTATTGTTTGATCCATTGAATCATAATGGGACTAAGAGGTAATTTAATATTAAAAGTTTTTAGGATTAAACACCATTAGTTGAGTGAAAGCTAGAGATATTTTAACTCGATTAACAAGATTGTAGAGAAAACCAAAGAACTTAATGAATCTTTAAATAATTTAATTTACATGAAAATATGTTGAAATATTATGTGGAAATATTTTTAATGTTGTTCGATAGAAACTTTGGATAATTAAGGGATCTTTTCATCATCAACATGAGGATTTTAAATTTTATAATAGTAATAACACATTGTGTAAAATTAACTAAGTAAAGTCAAAAACTCTAACAATTATTGATATACTAATCGATTCAGCATCTAGCAATGAAATACTTCGTTTTATAGATGTCATTCTAGTTATAACCAAATATTCATGGTAGAAGAAGAAGCAATATGTTAGTAGTAGAAAATGATTTTGGGCATGAAAATGCTATGTATTATCTTAGACATGTACTTATACAAATTGAAGAAAAATGTAACTGGATAGAGAAATTATGTTAGTGTTTGTATTTTTCTAATATTAAATTGCATTGGTACATGTTAAAATTTGCTTCTATTTAAGCTTATTTAGGACAAAATTTGTAACAAGGTGATAACTACCTCTATCAAATGAAATAGAGACTTTAAATCTTGAACCCTTTGTAAGGGTTATCTATTCTAAAATCACCACTATAGAAAGAAACACATGAGTTTAAAAAGAAATTATAGGATAAATAGATAAAGCAATAAAGAAATTAAAACACATATAACCATTTAAAGAGAAAAAAGAATAAATTATAGGAATTTGAATAAGTGGGGTTAACCATCGTTTACAATAGTATTTAACACTATTAGTAATGTTACAAGGTTTAAATCCTACTTATATAGGTATTTCTAATTTTATATAGATATTGTTAAAAGATAAAAAGGTTTATTAAATCCTAATACAAGCTAAATTCTATTTCTATTGATACTTACTTGAATCCTGATCCAATCTCTGACTTTTGATTAATTATTCTATTGAGGACTTCTACTCTAAATAGAATTATATCTTCTGGTTGTGTGTGTGTTTAAAATCTGTTGATCTATCACTTTTTTAGGTTAATCATAACATATGATCTCTTAGCTGAGTACTCTTTCCACTCTCCTAATCGATTAAGAACTCTTTCAAATCGTTCAACTCTTCTGATTCACAATTGATTTCAACTCTATTCCCTAGTTTGCTGGTGAATAATCATTGTTGTCATTGTTTGATTTATGTATGTTTATTTTAGATGTAAAAAATGCCTTCAAGTTGCTTTATTTCTTAAATGAAGAAATATTAACTAATCAGACTTATACTAAAATTGATTAATGAAATCAATCAAATATAATATGGTAAATAATAACGTTGGTCACCATAAATTAGTTGATCATCTTTTTAAAAAATACATTATATGTAAAACTTTTTTGTCACTCAAATCTAATTTAAAAACTTCACATGCTCTGGCTTTTAGGCATGATTTACAGGTTTCTTAAATTACATATAATTCTTCGTCTTCAACAAAAAATTCATATATTCCCTCAGAGCTTTAGAGATTTTTCATTAAAGACTTAATCAAGAACCTTAAACAATCTCCCTTCCTTTTAAAAATAATAATGGCATTCTCGAGCTCTTCTCCATTAAAATCCATGATTCTTCCCTATTAGTAAAACCACGTAGATTGCTTGCCAAATATCAAGTAGTCTATTGCTAGTGTTGCACTAGGAGACATGATAGAGAATATCTCAACCTATTTTATGAAAAATTACCAAAAGAAGAAGAATACCACCATTTTGTTTAGGTTATTAAAAAAGAAAGGATTCCCCTAAAAGATGATTATGTAAATCTTAATACAATGAAGCCAATTCCAATATGACTAAGTACTGCCCTTTCCCTTGCCTATTGCATATCATGGTTAGGTAGGCTACAACAAAGATTTAATGTTATTCAACTATCATAAATAATCTAAACCCTGACAGACAACTATTAGCCACTCTTCCTCTATCATGGTTAAAGTCCAACAATATCTCCCTATTCAAGTATAGGATTTGAATTATTACTTTGTTAATGAAAAGCCTATAACTAGCAAGTAAGGAGAATTATGCTTCTACCCAAACCTATACAAGTCCTTTCGTGGGCATATTACTAGGTGCTTATGAATTAAATGCATTGATGAAAAAAAGGAAATATAAATATTATACCCTTCTTGCTACATTAGATATACAAATACTAATTTATTTTAAGTCCAAGAAACCAATTAAAGCTTACCTAAAGATGTCACTAACTTTAACCAAAGGTAGGATAGTTGCCTTAAGACCTTTCGTACTAAGTCATATTTATAAGGCATTAAGAGAATGCCAAACTAGATGTGAAAATCACCTTTTAATAATGGAAGACATTAATTATAAAGTCTTATGATGGATATATGCTTTGGTTATTGTCTATTTTGAAGAATTTAGCCATATTAAAGCAATCTTGAACCCAAATTCTATTTGCATAGAAAATAATCTATAAAAACTTATTTAAGAATCCTTATTTTAAAAGATTCATAAAAACCTTTATATATCTTACAAAGAGGATTGGTATTTGATGTCTATCCTTGCATCTATGAGGACAAGATCTTTACGGGCCTTACTTCTCAAATATAAAAGGTTGGATTATGAAAAGGAAACACAATAGTTTAGAGAAATATTTTAACATTCAAGATCTAAACTTTTGGGCTAGAAATTGATTTAGTGTCAAAGAACAACTATTGTTATTGTGAACCCTACGAGCCTCTTTTTATAAAAATACATATGAGATTCATCCAATGTATCCTTTTCCTAAAATATTATATGTTAAACATGACTGGTTCAAACATGACAACTTTTAATAGCTTAGAAAAAGTTGAAGAAGTTACTAAAATGGTTGAACACTATTTTGCTTGATTCAATATACAAGACTTCTCCCTTATCATGGGTTATTGTCTAAGATTTTCCTTTTTGTACAAGAAGACTATAAATATACTATATATTTGATCCATAAAACAAATAGTAGAAAGGTTTTTCTTTGATAAGGAGTCTTTTATTAAAGTTAGTAGCATGAAAACCTTTAACGTTTTGGTTAGAAGGCTAAGCAAATGGCCTACTTAATAAGTCTCATGTAAGAACACTTATCTTTAATTATTTTGATCATAATTGGTTATCTGTTTATATTTTATGACGCTTTCTCATTCCCAACTTCTTAACCTCTATTACTTCCTCAACTTAAACTAATAATAGACCTTAAAAAACCCTAAAATCCTCTTATCCTAGAAAATGATAGTGTAGATAAAGCTCTCATTGTTAAGTTGAGAACTAGGCCTAGGTTAATATATCTTATTAAACTCTGCATAAACTTTTAATAAGTATTTTAGCATCCTGACTTATCTTTTTTTTTTTTGTTGAATAGGTGTTAGTTGCTTTAATTACACCTCCTTTTTTACTCTTTCCTGTAGAGATGTTAGAGTTTTGTTATGCATACATCATTGACTATTAGACTCTTTTTTTTTAAAAAAAAATATACCTCCTATTGTTGTTGCAACTCTTAAAGTTCCAGGTGTTAAAGGTGTTAAAAGTGTTGAAACACTACCTTATTCTATTATTGGTCATTCAAAAAAGATTCAACCAAGTCTTAATACTACTAACAAAAATCCTTCACTACCTATTTTTAGAGTTAGTACTCCTAAGTCTTCAATAATAAAACTTCTCAAGGTATGTGCTATTTGTGTCAAAAGTGAGTGCAACCTATAGGAAACTATGTTTACTAGGGTAAATGCTTTACTAGAAAAGTACCTTTCTAGCTTAGAAGATAATAAAGGTAGATAAAAACAAGGAAAAAATAAGGATATCAACATCACTGCTCCTATTATCTTATAAGCCCCACCACTAACTAACATCATGAGTGATCATATCCTCCCACTTTAATGGTATGAGGTGAATTTAAAGGTTGACCATATTAAAAATATCTTGAGAGATCAGCTTATTTCATTAGTCAATCATCTTTTTGATGGTCCAAAGGTTGATACCTTTGAGGAGTCTTTAAGGGCCAAAGCTGTTTTTTTTCCTCATTAACATTAGAACCACTATATTGATGCTTTTGCATCTATTGTTGAAGAAGAAGAGGCCATGGTGTTAGAACAACTATCTATGATTATGTTAAGAAAGTCTTGGTATAATTATGGAAGGATATTGATCCTCTATTTACTAGTAGAGATATATAACGAAAATGTTACAAGACTATGAGGCTATCCATGACTTTTTTTATAGCATAGAGATAATAATAGGAAGATAAGTATTCAACTATCCAATAGGTTAACTAGTCCTTTAAAGATGTTCCCTTGTAGGTCCATTCTCAAGAAGCCAATGTGGTTTTTATAAGGGAAAAACTAGATAGGGTAGAGAAGGAGTTTACTAAGACTAAGGTTAATTTAAGTTTTAGAGAGATTAAAGTTATGAATCATGTAAAAAAATATATCTTTCTAGAAGTAAGAGAACACCACCTTCATTCTTTTTAGGCAGTAAAGACCATCGAAAAAGAGGCTTCAAATGACTTATATAGGGTTCATTCATCTTTGGAATCTTTTAGAGCAAGGATCATTAGTTGTTTCTCAACTAAACAATTATTATGTACTAGATATTTGTGAAATACAACCATAATTTTTTTCTATCTTATTCATACAATAATGTTCTTTTTTTTTTATATATTAACTGATTGTTTAATAGTTTGAACTCATGCTATAAAGTGAAACATAGATTTGAACAATTCAGGAATTCAAGCCTAATTAATTATACTTGAAATACCATCGATATTTTTTTGGAGTAATGTTATTGTTGTAATTTCTAGGTGAATCCCTTAGTTCTTTTAGTAACACCATCTACCAACTTAATATTTTTTAAATATCAACCATTAACTGATCGATAATGCAATTTCTTATCTTTGTTAGCTTGGTGATATTACCTCCCTCTTGAACTTTAACAATAACTTATAGACCCTTCTAGTTAAGGGACTATTTTTCATATTTTGAATTCTGGTCTTCCTTTCCAAATTATTTTTTAAGAATTTTGATAGGATACATTTATTATATTCATTTCTAACCTTCTTTTTAAGTGCCAACAAATGATCTCATACTGAGATTTATGTACAATTAAGCTGAAAATACTAGTTTTTTAAGGGAAAAATGGTCCTGAAGTTTATTTAGAATGGGAGAAAAAGGTGGAGTGAATTTTTTAGTGTCATAATTATCTGGTGCCTAAGAAATCAAGCTTGCTTTTATTGACTATGTCATTGTGTGGTGGGACCAATTAGTGACAAACTGCATGAAGAATTATGAGAGGCAAGTTGATAATTGGGATGAGATGAAATCCTTAATGAGAAGGAGACTTGTGCCTAACCACTATTATAGAGAATTGTATCAAAGGTTGTAAAGTTTGAGCCCAGGCATAAAGAGTGTTAATGATATACTTTAAGGAGATGAAACTTGCTATGATTCAAGTTAATGTTGAGGAGGATAGGGAAACTACTATGGCTAGATTCATGAATGACCTTAAATATGATATAACTTATATTATGGAGTTGCATCATTATGTGGAGATGGAGGAGATGATGCATATGGTTGTGAAGGTGGAGAAATAACTTAAATGAAAGGGTACCATTCGACAAATCCAACCATTAAGCCCCTCGAAACCTTGGAAACCCAATTGGAAGGCTAGCATTAGGGTGGTCCATCACAGCAGAATAAGGAGGGCAAGGTTGAATACCCTAAAGAGAAGAAAGACACCCCAGTCGTTGTTAAAAGTAACAATATTACTCCTACTTCTCATAACCATGGAAATAAATACTTTCATTGTTTGGGTTTTGGTCATGTTGCTTTATAGTGTCCAAACAAAAAAGTCATGGTCATGAAACCTAATAACGAGGTTGAGATCAATAAGGAGGATGAAGAGAAGAAAATGCCACCATTGAAGGATGCTGATGATGTTCATGTTGAGTATCTGGTTGAGGGAGAGACACTTGTGGTGAGGAGAACACTGAATATGTCAAGGTAGATGATTCAAAATATCAGAGGGAGAACATATTGTACACGAGATGTCATATTCATAATAAGGTATACAACTTAATTATAGATGGTGGTAGTTGCACTAATATAGCTAGTACTAAATTGGTGAAAAAGTTAAACTTGCACACTACCAAACATTCCATATCATATAAATTATAGTGGTTGAATGATGATGGTGAAATAAAAGTAAATAAGCAGGTTTTGTTTGCCTTTTCAATTGATAAATATAGTGATGATGTGTTATACTCAAAATCATGAACCGTGAAATTATCTAGAAACTACACTTTTATGTATTTTTAATCATATATGGTATGTCACATGGTTATTCCTTAGCATGTTCAATTCAATTAGTAGAGTTATCTTAATACACAAATAACTATTTTTATATATGATTATATCATGTCAATGTTTTGTGGTCCAAGTTTCTCTTTGATGCAAGCTAGTTTGGGCCAAGTAATAAACATATGAATTGTAGTCCTTTGAGTTAGATTTTCAATTCCACTAGAATCACTTGATTTTCCTAACAAGAAAAAAAGTCATATCCAAAACAATAAAGGCTACTCTAAGAATCCAAGAAGGAAAACTTCCAATAGCATAATAGAAAAATTGAATGTTTTTCCAAAAATGTATCTTCTTTTGATTTCTTTTGATTATGTCTAATTTCTATTAAGAATTTTAATTGATTTATGATTTTGCTACAAAAAGATTTCTTTTTTCTATTATTCACTCAAACATAACACAAAGAAAAAATAAATTAAAGAAGCCTAAATACATGAAATTTACAAAAAAAACTAACTACTAAACAAATTTAAATGAGGTACATGGTATTTATATATTTTAAACTCATCAATATCTCCAAAATCTTTGCTTGTTTATTTTTAAAAAAGGGCTTAAATCAATATATATTTTAAAATTTTATCAAAGAATCTCTAATAAGCAATCAATTCAAAGAATGAGATATAAACTAAACTTCATTCATTCCAGAAATAAAAAATACACTACTTCAGTTTTTAGATAATTGTTGTCACTTTTATCTTTTTTTTTAATCAACCATTAAGCATTCTTAAAAGTTTCTAGGACTTCTAAAGTTAAAACAAACTCAAACATGATAGTTTATCAACCTTTTCAAATTATATTATGCCTTAGGCTCTTTTCCTATATTAATAACATTCAAGCATATTTTGTTATTGTTTCATATATCTTGATTTTTATTGCTCCATCCTCCTAAGCATTATGACGTAGGAGACTTTTTCCTAAAGTATAATTTTATGTTAATGGGCATAAATTTTGATTCAACCATTAGATTGACTAAAACTTTGGTAGAAGATTTTAGAGGCTTTAATTCCTTTAAGGTTAGCATTCATATCAATCGAAGTTTAGAAAGGTCTTCAATTAAGGCTCATAAATTACTATTCAAGATTTGCTATATTTTTATAATTGATTTAAGATTATTTTTTCTATTTGGGTTAGAACTTTTTTTTATTATTATTTTTGTTTTTTAGGACTTTTTTCTAGTATATAAGAAGATTAGAAGAATTTTAATTATAATATTTGTGTGGTAAAATATTCAATAATAAAATTTTGAATTAGAGTTTTTATGTGATCCCTTTTCAATAAAAGTTTGTGTTTTTATGTTTGTTAACTTTTTTATGTTGCTTTTGCCTGGATGCATCAATTGAAATCAGAGCCCAATAATCCTAATTTATTTCTTTATGTGTTATTGTGTTTGTTGTCTTTCTTTATTTTCTTTCATCTTTCTTTATGTTGCTTTTACCTAAATCAACCATGTTTGGAAGATGCTGCCAAAGGAGGACACGGTTAGATAGGAATGGATGGGGAGGTTCATAATAAAGGACATGCAACGTCAGATCTTAGAGTTAACTTGTTGGTTGAAACAAAGAAACCTATAAGACCAAGGCTAGGATGAGAGTGACAATAGGTCCCTGGCCAATATGAAAAACCCATTCTAGAGGTAGGAGTAGAGGGGGTTTTGGATTTTGTATCAAGATCCTTGAATTTGCAGGAACTTTACAAGCAAAGAAGATCATAAACTAGTTGTAAAAGGTTAAAAGGATTTCTGAGTATATAGAGGTTTCTGAATAGATGCTTATGAGAATCAACAAGCAATACTAATTTTTAAGAAGATTGCATGTTCCAATTGGACCAATTATAAAGGCAAGAGCCTAAAGGATTAAAGAGGTAATCAATGTGCTAATTCATGATATTTGGGCCAAGTAAGCTTTGAGAATTCCTTCTAAGGGGATGTAAAGCATAGAATTATGCCAGAAGATTTTTAAAAAGTCCTGTTTCTTATGTACTACTTTATAGTCTTCAGGTAGACTTGTTGGGTTTCTTGAAATACATAAACTTAGTGGAAACAATAATTTTTAAAATTTTCAAGAGTTTTGAGGGTCCCATTAGACAATCTATAGTTATTTAGGGTTTGAGAAGATTACCTAAAGAACATTTCTTCTTTCTACATTTGATCAACCTTTCAAGGCTGGGTTATTGCTAACTACAAGTCATCCAATTATTCGATCTCTAATAGTAATCTATATGAACCATCAGAAAGAAATCTTCTAAAACCCTTTTAAAAAAGAGGGATTGCAATGCCTTAAGTTCTAGCTCTTTCTTTTCTCTACTCTACCTATTTGTATAGGTGTATATGATGTGTAGAGTGTGACATCTACTGAAAGATATATAAGGCATATTATTCTATTTATAGGGAAGAAAAACTGATAACCCTATTAATGGTAAAATGTTACTTTCCTCTTAAATAATATCACATATATTATTTCAAGATAATTATAAATATTTATGTAATCAAGTCCCACTTGATTTTTCTGTGTCTAGAACTATAATCCTCTCAACAAATCACATTATAGTCCTTAATTTCTAAAACTTATTTACAGTTAAACCATACTTGATTAATCATCGTAGTTTAATTTCTTACTTATGGTTCTTTATGTGTACGACCTATTAAATTATTTAATATGTTAGCCTAAATATAAATCACAACCCTAATCAAAATAAGATTAAATAAGTTCAAAAATTTAACTTATTATCAATTTAATAAATTGATTTGTTTATATTTAAAGATCAAGTGTAATGTTTATCAACATATCATGACCAAATATTATCTTGTTTGTTACCATTGAAAGTAATAAGTGGTTTGACTTAATCTTTTAGTGATCATGTTATTAATAAAATTATTATCCATTCATCAATAATGTTCTACACATTTCAGCATAAAGTGTGTAAACTTTGTAAAATTATACTTGCTCTCAACACCATAGTCATTACTTTTTTTTAATAAGATTTGACACTATTTTTAAATCTCATTCCGCCATGCACAAGAATTTTATAACCAATACTATTTGAAAATATGTGAAACATTTTCTCTAATTCACCTTTATATACCCAATATTTACCCATTTGCTACCCTTAATTAAGACAATATATAGTAAGGATCAAAGCATATAATTCTTTATATAAGATAACTTAGTGATCTCAAGTATAAGAATCATTTACATAACTGTCACGTGAGCTTTTCTATAGACGTGTGTGATCTCTACATATGAAATCCTTTTATGAGTCAGTTCAATACTCATTCCATTTGAAAAACACCTATATATTAGTTCCAAGTATTTATCATACCTTAACTTATAAGAACAACTATTTCCTTACATAAAAGAAAAACCATAATATGTATTGGTCTCAACAACTCTAATTAAGGTCTAGTCTTAATAAAGTGAAAGTCCTTTTTCCTATTTACCACCTGTTAAAAGATGATTTGATAATACTTTGCAAACACTGATTAGTAACCAAATAAATAAAGAATGCAGAAAACACAAATGTACAAGGTATTTGGTTACGAAGGGAAAACCTTTTGAAGAACTCTTTAAAAGATAAAAAAAAAACCCTTTGGGGCAGCTAAACCCAGGATAAACAATTTTTTCACTAGTTTTAAAGATTACAAGAGGAGCATGTCTAAACATAACCCTTTGTGTCTCTACTAGCTTACTTGATGAGATAGTGAACCATGTTATGTCTCCTACTGCAGTAGTTTACCAGTACATCTGATGATCTTCAAACTGTTATCATCCGAACTGGAACCTCTAGTTGTTAATAGTTCATACAAGAATTCCCTCTAGGAGTCTGCAGGCTCTCCAACTCTTTAGGGTCAAATTCTCCTCGATAATACTCCTCTTGTGTCAAGAGTACATGTTGTGAAACTCTGTGTAAACTTCTTAGCTGGTTGGCAAACTTGCTTTGATGTAATTGATGCTTTTAATGTTCTGAAACTCTCTTATAAAGCACAAGAAACATGCCTTTCTTCAAACTTAACCTTCCTTATAGACATGTTTTATGTGATAAGTATAAGGATAAGGATAAGGATAATCTTAAAGTTTCTTAGTCTGTCATGTTGGTAATAGACTATTAACTTGTTTTACAAAAACATTGATAAAGTTATCATTGGATAACTTTTCTACTCTATTTGAACTTATCTATTAAGAAATTTAAACTAATCAGATAATTACAAAGAAGATAATGCTAACTAATCTTGATATACTTCTATCTTAGCCAAATTATTTTTTTACAAACCGTAAAAAAATCTTCACTAATCTAAGCCAACAAAAAGACATTTACAATCTCCCTCTTTGGCCTGATTTGTGACAAAACATACAAAAATGGATTAGTAAGCATTAAGTTCAGATTAAACAAAAATTCCTGCAAACACAATCAATTAACATGAGAACAATTATCAATGTTCTTAACAGTTCATAACATGTATCATGTTAACAGTTTATAACATGCTCAAAAAATTCTTTCATGCAAAAATTTTAAACAATTATTTAGATAATAGTGCATATGTATGAACTTCAGATTTAAAAGATTGCATATAGCCATAACATGAAAGTTCCTATGCTTATCCCAAATATTATAGACCATTAAAATCAATTTAAAATCAATTCAGGATTTAAAAATAGCAGGAATAAAATAATAAAAGGAGTAGCAAATATCAACACCACCATAATCCATGCATCTCCCCCCTTTATTTGGCACTAATCAAGGCTCTCATCATCGTCATCTTTCATAACCATATGATGAATTTGCTCAACATCCAACCCTAATTATACAAGCTTGTCAGTAACTTGTACAACATTCTGTTGGATATCAAAGAGCAAACTATCAACTTCTTCAGCTTTTTGATCTTACCTTTCTGTAAAACTATCAAACTTGTTGGTTAAAAACTATAATTGCTCCATGATAAGTGAAAATAACAGGTTGGTTGAGGGTGACTCTGGTTGAGATAAAGTGGACTCGTCAGCAAAAAGTGTTTTCTTGCTAACCACGACTTCATATTTCACAACAGTTACAGGAGAAATTTTGCCAAACATTTTCACTGTGGGTTTAACATCTCTCGAGGGAACCTTAGCCATAATAACTACTCTAGTGATTAGACCCCAAAGGAAAAACTTGATTTCTTGTCATATAGAGCTTTATGAATAACATCTATAAAATATGTAGCAAGATCAATGGGTACATTAACCACAATGGCATACATGAATTGTGCCCTTTCAATAGTCAGTTATGTGTGTCTAGCAATTGGCCATAAGTTGGTCAAAACAATTTTTGCTAATAGTTTATAGGGTGCAACCATTGACTTTATAGGTACCTCTGTGAATTGACAATCCATTTAGGTCCAATAGGTCTTATAAATAGATTACTCATTTGGGTTTTGGATGTTGTCCTAATTCCTTTAAAAGGAAAACTTGAATTACTGACCTTAGGCATGCCATACAAGTCTCTAATGACAGAGGGGGTCAGGGCCAGGGTTTGACCCCTCACTTTGGAGGTGATTGACTTTTCATCTAAGTCAAATGAATCATACTTAACATAGAATTCCCTCATAATTTTTATATAAAGAGCAAGTGCCCCTTTAGTCAACTTTTCCTATTTTTTTCTAAAAATCTCTTTAATAAAAGCAAAGGCAGTATCAAATAAATCACTTATAGATACCTCACATTTTCCCAACTTAGTATTTCTTAAGAAGTTGGTCTTGTATGCCTTTTTTTTTTTACCTTTAGTGAGGTGAAAAGCTCCATCTTGGTAGAATGTGGTTCAGGTTTTGATGAACTAACCACTATTTTGCCTTTCTCTTTAGTCTTTTGAATATTGGAAGGCTGAATAAGGGTTTTCTTAGGAGATGAGGTCTCATGCTCTTGTTCATTCGAGGAGCTTGAAGAAGGTGGTGCAAGTTTCTCTTGTGCTTTCATCTTATACCGACCCTATCTAAATTAACAAAACATTCATCCATATTTTTTTCAAGAAATTTCAAGATTTGTGCTTTTCAACCTTACACAAGATCCAACAACATGTTCTCTTATTACATCATGATATAATATTCTTACCATTTGTCTTGAACGATGTAGAATGCAAGATTGAAAAGAAGATTTTGAATAAGTGTTGAAGAGATTATTAGGGATATCAAAAGAGAAAAGAGACAAAAGGTTTTCCCTTGGAAATAGGCAAAACAAGGACTTTAAGTCAAGATGACAGAAAAAAAAGAACTGATTTGATTGAAGCTTATGGTGAAAATAGATATAATAATGAAATATTTGACAAAGGCTCCATCATATCAAATTATGTTTCTTTCTTTTTTATTGATTAGTCCAACTAGATTCTCCTTGTTAAAACATGTCATTTGGTTATTTAAAGACCTTTTTTAAAACCCAAAAAACCTTATTTGAATCACTGATCACTAAATTAAAAATATCCACGTCATTCAAAGATATAGACCTTTATAAGTTAAGCTAATTTTTAGCCTAAAAACACTCACAATTGATAATTTTTAAAAGAGCTAATTACCTTAATGGTCAATCTTCATTCATGAAAGCTTATCCCTTTATTTGACTAAATAGAAACATGAATATGTGAGTGAGATAAGCGTACCATTCTAATTAAAAAAAACTTTCTTTGATCATCTTCATACATTAATAAAATATGCGTAACAGGGTTTCAACAACATACCTTGAAAGTCAAACTTTATGCTAGGGCCTAGATACATGAACATTTATTATTCCTAACAAACATAATGAAATTTCTTGTCTATTTTCGCAATAAAGTGAAAAAAGGAGTTGAAGGAGTTAAAGAAAGAGAAAAATGATCTATTATGAAATTGCTTGTCTATTTCCATAATGATTGTTGCACCCTTATGGCGGAGCGCGACGTCGCGGTGATCCTCAATTGATTTTGGGTTATTTAGTTTTTTGTGTAAAAAGGAGTCGTCACCTAGTATTATGGTCACTAGGAAATCTAACTGGTCTTTCAGAGATTCTAAGGCAAAGGACTGGTTGCGTAAAGGGAAGGTATTAGCACCCCTAGTACGCCCTACCTAAGGTAAGCTTCTTGGTGTTTGGTTTGTCTTATAATTGCTATGGTGTTGGTGTTTTCTAATCCCATCAGTTTTTCTAGGATAGGTTTGCTATGATGAACAAACTTGGACTCAAAGTCTAAAAAGAAAGAACCCTTGGTCAATGTGGATCACACCCTTAGATATGTCTACAAAGTACCAAGGAGAACCAATGCAGATCTCTTGAAATCTGTGTTTGATTCAAACTAAATTTATTAAGATAGAAATCCAAGGAGATTCTATGTGCTTTAAAAGCTCATTTTTCTCTTAGTATTTCAAGAGTTTACGAATTTTAAATCACAAGGAGGAAGGACAAAGATTTAGAAATCTAAGGAAATTCAGAGTGCTTTAAAAGCCTCCTTTTGCCTTAATGTTTTTCATACTTTCACAGCTCGTAAACCGTGGAGTCAAAAAGTTGAAATGTCCTCAATTATAATTGAGGCTTCTTTCAAGAATGTGTGATGACTTATTATTCCTAAAAAATTATTTTGGATATTTACCACTTAGGGTTTCTTTATCCAAATATTAACAGTGAATAATAACAAATTATTCCCAATAATATTTTGGATATTCGTCCTTTCAGGATTTCTTTATCCAAACATTAGCGGTGAATAATAGATGAATTCCCCCCAAAATAAGATTTTTATATTTTTTGGAATATTGGCCAATACCCTATGGAGTTTTACAAACATGTTGTAAAATCCAGAAATGCAAGAAAATAATTTTTTGTTGTGTTTAAGAAATCCATACGAAAATACATTTTCGAAACTTCAAATATTTGTTTTTTATATATAAAAAAGGAAATTCAGAATATGTTAGGGTATTGGCCGTATGCAACATACAAGAAAATATTTTTTTTGTTTTTCAGACATATATATATATATATATATATATATATATATATATATATATATTTGCAACCTTTCGTGGAAAAAACCAGGTATTTTAATACTAGATTTGTATTTCTACAATATAAAAAAATAACAAAAACCATAAACTAAATACACGAGAAAACCAACAATATTACTCGTTTTTTTTTTTGGCTGGGTCCAGCTCGACCTATGTGACAGGACTGAACCCAGCAAGCCTAGCCGGGTCACTGGCCCAAACCACGGTCCCGGCTGGGCACTGTTGCAGCTTGTATGCGTGAATTACTCACGCATGCACTGCACAGTGCAAAGGTAATTAATTTACCTTCACACAGTGCTAAATCCTTTACGTAAAAAAAACTGAAAGAGAAGAGAGACGGCTTACCTGGCGAGGCAGCAGCTGGAGGAGAAGTGGAGGGAGACGGTCGGGCATTGCTAACGAAGGACGACCCTCCTTGCTTTTCCCGGTGGAGACAAGTTTGTTGGCTGAAAGATGATTGTCTCAATGATGGCCCTTCGATGTTACTACGACCAGTGCAGCCTTTGCAGGGAAGAGAAAGATGCTGCTAGAGGAGCAAACTATGGCAGAAGTGAAAATCCCCTCTGCTGCTGCTGGCTTGCGTGCTAAAAAACGGCTGAAGAATTGTAATGACTGGCGATGACTGTGCACCCCTGCTGCTTCTCGCTCCCGGTTCAGAGAAGAAAATACAGCTACTGCTTGCGATGGGGAAGAGATTGGCGAGGGAGACGATTGGGACCAGCTGTTGGTGCAGAGACGAGACTGGTCGCATTACGTACTGGATTGTTGCTGCGGCTAGCACCTGCTTCTAGTGGTTGAGGGGCTGTGAGTCAGCGATGGCTGCCGGGGCTGAAGACGATGCCGCTGTTGAAGCTGGAGACAGCTGCATTCTGGTGCTGAACTCAGAGAAGAACTGTCTGTTTGGAATGTGAAGCCAAGCTGCTGACGCTACTTATGGCTCACGGTTTTGGGTGATCTTAAGAGAGGTTGTTGGACCGTGGGGGAGAATTTGGTGGTGATGGCGAGAAGCCAAAAAAAAAAAGAAGGAGAGGACGAGGCTTTGGTTTTCTTGCTGTTCGGGTGATATAGGAAAGATGTGTTACGGTTTTGAGAATGGAGATGGAAAGGGCAGTGTGCGGCTGAAGGTGGATGGTCAAGAGAAAGTCTGAAAATTTGTGTTGATAAGCGGCTATGGGCTGTTTTTTTAGACTGACAGGAAGGGAAAACTTTGCTGAGGAAAGGGGAAGGTCTGTGAAAAGAGAGATGGGGTTGTGACAGGAGAAAAGAGTATGTGGTGGTTGTCTTGTGGCTGAGAGGGAGAGAGACGATGGTGGAACGATTGTTGAGAGGGAAATGGGAGACGGGAGCAGTTGATGTTTGAAGAAGACAAGATGAGTGTGAGGCTTTTGTCAGGGTGAAGGATTGGCCTGTGGTTTCGGGTTGGCTATAGATAAGAGGAGAAGGGAATTGCCGGGTGGCTTTGGTTCTCTCTTTTTTTACAAGACAGGGTGGGGCCGTCTACTGATGTGGGGAAGATAATTCAAGGCATATACTCCCCCTTACTATCAGCATATCTATATTCATAAACAAAATTTTTGTTTGCTAACAATTAGAATGATGACATCTCACAGTGCACAAGAAAATACCCTTTACAAAATGAAGACCTTCAAAGTAAGAGTCACCTCGATCCTATCAAAATGATATTTGTGGAGTTCAAAGACATATATTGGGTATACCTGCAAGTTTCTTTCTTTGTTTTAGTGTCAGCAAGTTGTTAATTGTGAGACAAAGAAAAAAAATTAAGAAAACAAAAACAATTTTTTAAAAATATATACAAGGACATTATCTTAAAAAAATCATGGCATGTTGCATATACCAATGGATTTTCTAAAAAACTCAAACCTAAGACCATCCAAAGGTTTTGTGAAAAGGTCATCCAATTAATATTAAGTCTTAACATGTTCTAATGTCACAATTTTTTATTCAACCAAGTCTCGAATGAAATGATGCCTTATGTCAATATACTTGGTTCATGAATGTTGCACATGGTTCTTAAAGATACTAATGGCACTAAAATCATCACAATAAACAATCATTGTATCTTGAGTAAAACCATAATCTTGTAAAATCTTTTTCATCTAAAGAAGTTATGTGCAACAACTTCTAGTAATAATGTATTCGACTACAGCAATGGACAAAGAACTTGAATTTTGTTTCTTGTTCATCCATGCTGCCAAATTTCCACCGATATAAAAACTTCCTGTTGTGCTTTTTTTGTCATTAACATTACCAGCCTAGTCAACATTTGAGTAACCTACCAAACTCAAATTTGAGTCTTTTGAATACCAAATACCATGATTAGATGTGACACTTAAGTATTTCAAGATTATCTTGACTATAGTAAGGTGTGATTCTTTGGATTATACTGAAATCTAGCGCACACACCAACACTAAAGGCAATATCTCCTACTCCTTGTGACTGCAATGAAGGTTTCTCTAGCAGCTCCAGACCTAGCATCATGCCGAGTGAACATTTGGTCGGGTCTAGCCCTATTGGTTCTTACCCAGGTTCAGATAACTCCAACCCAGGACAAAGTATGGACTCTCCTCCCCTGCCAGCTTCTAAAAGGGGCCTCTCTACTCCTCATCCTTCTGGCGTCTCTCCCCCTTGCTGGAATTACCTTTTTCCCATCCCTGGTAAGAGACAAGACTCCATCTAGAATTTACTGGTGTGCTGCCACAAACACTCCAACATGCACTTCCAACTCATAATCTCTTGCACTTGTCCATTTCCCTGAATATGCATCCTCTTCATCTGTCATCTTAAGGAAACTGATATTAGTGAACCCGTTGATATGTTGCATTTCTGTTTGATTGGTTATGTTGTTGGGAAATTTTTTGGCTTTGCATCTCTGTTGAATTTCATCAGCAAAAACTAGAAATATAAAGCCAATTTTACAATGCATGATTCTGGTTGGTTAATTTTTGCTTTCCCCTCTGAAATGGAAATGTTGGATATTCTAGGCGGAGGTCCATACTATGTGTTTGGCCGACCTCTCATCTTGAAAGTTATGTTAGATGTTTTTGATTTTCAAGACACTGATATGACAAAAATATCGACTTGGGTAAGATTCCCAAATTTGCCTCTAAGATGCTGGACTCTAATCTGCCTTTCAAAGCTTGCTAGTATGATTGGGAAGCCAATCCACTATGATGCTCCTACTGCAAATATGACCTGACTTTCGTATGTTAGAGTCCTTATCGAGGTCGACCTGCTCTTAGACTTGCCAACTTCTGTAAATGTGGTTCTGTCCAATGGCGTATCTCTATCCCAGCAGGTTATGTATGAATCTCTTCCCTATTTTTGCAAGCAATGTCGGGTGTTAGGACATTCTGTTTCCACATGCTATAAAGGAACCAGTTCAAAACGTAAGAAACATGCTCATGAAGCTCCTACTTGTTTTGGCAATTCCAGTCCATCTGCAGAGACTGCTGTTGTCGAGAAGCAACAACCCTATAGTGCAGTCCCCTTTGTAGATCCTCCACTTAATCGTATGTTCACTGAAGCTATCACAGCTGGTGAAACGAGGCCTAAATCTCTTGGTTGCAAAAGGACCAAAATTGCCCTTTTGTTTTTTCCTAGCCTATATGTTGGCTCGTTGTTGTTGTGTTAGCTGGCTCTTTTTTTCCTTATGCAGGATCCCTGCTTGCTTGCTTTACTGCTTGGTTTCTTTTAGTGCAGAATTTTTGTTTGCTTTTACTGTTGTTGCAGGTTGGGCTGCCCTATTTAGTGCAACTTTGAGTTGGCTCCCTACTTGCTTGCCTTACTGTTTGGTCTTCCTTAGTGCAGAGTCTCTGCTTGGTATTGCTGTTGTAGCTGGTTGTGCTACTATTATGTAGTCATGCTGCTGGGTTTGTTATTTCTGGTGCAGTTTTGCTTGTTGGTTCTATTCTTGGTGGTTGGGTTTTGGTTTCAGAACCCTTGCTTGTTCTTTTGCTATTTTGGTTAGGCTGTTTGCTCTGCTGGCTCTTGCTTATGCTGCAGTCAATATGGGTTTCTAATTTTAGTTTTCTTTTCTTTAGATTAGGCTGTTTGTAGCCTATATGGAAGTTTATTCCCCCTATGTTTAAGGGAGCCTGTTCCCTTTCTCTGTTTATATTTGTAGCCTAGTTCTCCATTTTTGTTTCATTGATCTATAAATTTCTTACATTTGATAAAAAAAAAAAAGTATGGTTGTAGTTATGTAGAGCAAACTTCTTATCATGCTTCTATAAAGTATGGAATCAACACACTTACCTGTAGGGTTTGAATTGATAGAGGAACCTTCGACGAGGGTTCATACGATGCCCAAAACCTTACAGTCCACAAGAGCGATTTTGAACATCACTATATGATAATTCTTGGAGAATTGGATGTAGGAGGACTATAATGAGGAGGACGACAGACCAATCATGATCCACTAGACAGGAAAGTGGCTAGTGTGGTTCGAATCCACGTCGTGAGAGGGAGAAAAGGAGGCAACCCTATTTGACAGAAGTGCTCATAGAGGTTCAAGCATGACTCTTACCTTCTATACCAAACTTCTTAACTATATCTCATGCATAATTTGATTGAGAAATAAAAATTCCATTATCATATTTCTTAACTTATATGCCAAGAAAGAAGTTTAACTCACCCATCATACTCATCTCAAATTCAGATTTCATCTCGTTAGCAAACTTATGAGAAAGTGAACCATGAGTGGCTCTAAACATAATGTCATTAACATAAATATGAACAATGAGTGTTTTCTTACGTGTTTTTCTTATAAAGAGTGTCTTGTCAGCATGACCACTTTAAAAACAATTATCTAACAAATATTTTATTAACCGTTCATACCATGCTCGTAATGCTTGCTTTAAACTATAAAAGGCTTTCTTCAATCTGTATACATGATCAGGAAACAAATGATTAATGAAACATTTAGGTTGTTCTACATGTACCTCTTCTTATAGAATCTCATTCAAGAAAACACTCTTCATATCCTTTGGTATAGTTTAAAGTTTTCATGATAAGCAAATGCAAGCAATATATGAACAGACTCCATATGAGTTATTGGTGCAAATGTTTCATCAAAATTGATTCCTTCAACTTGGGAGTATCCTTATGCCACCAGTCTTACTTTGTTTCTGATAAATATTCCATGCTCATCTGATTTGTTCTTGAAGATCCTCTTGGTTCCAATTATGTTGTGACCATTAGGACGTGGAATCGGCTCCCATACATCATTTCTAGTGAACTGATTTAGTTCCTTATACATGACATTGATCCAACTTTCATCTTGTAGAGCTTCTTCAACCTTTTTAGGTTCAACCTATGACAAGTAACACACATATAAGACTTGGTTAATAATTCTTTTTCTCAACCTCATATTGTCATCTAATTTCTAATGATGTTCTCCTTTGGATGATTGTGCTTATCCTTGAGGAAGGTTATTTTTCTTGGGACTGTTTAAACTTGTGCATAGAACTTCTTTCCCTATAGCATTCATCTTGTTTAGATGAGGTTTCTTTTGTTGCTTCAAACATGTCATCAAGATTGTCTATGACAGTGTCCTTTAGATTGTCATCAATGACCACATTGATTGTTTCCATGACATTTTGTGTTCGTAAATTGTAAACTCTATAGGCTTTATTATGTGTTAAATATCCAAGAAAAATTCATTCATAACTCTTGCTATCAAACTTATATAAGTTTTCTCCATCTCTTAACATGTAGCAAGAACTTCCAACTACTCTGAAGTATCTTATTGTGGGCCTTTTGTGATTCCACAACTCATAAAAGGTGAGTTTTATACCTTGTTTAAATATAACATGATTTAAAATATGGACATTTATGTTGATAGCTTCCCCCTAGAAATGCATTGCAACTTTCTTGCCATTCAACATTGTCTGAGCCATTTATTGTACAACTTTATTCTTCCTCTCTACTACATTATTTTATTAAAGAGTGATTGAAGTAGAGAATTCTTGATGTATACCCTTTTCATCATAAAATAATGAAAAATTAGTATTTTTAAATTCTTTCCCATAATCACTACAGGTTCTATAGATATAGAGATTCTTTTTGTTTGCAATCTTCTGAACAATTTTCTAGCAAGATCAAAAGATTCAAATTTATCTCTTAATAGTATAACCCAAGTATATTTTGAATAATCATCTATAATGATCATGATATACTTCTTTCCACCAATACTCACGGTTTGAGTTGGACCTATTAGATCTACGTGCAATAATTCAAGTGGTTTTGATGTCAAAATATCAATAGTCTTTTTGTGTTGAGCTTTAGTTTGTTTTCCTTTTTGACATGCTTCACACATCATTGACTTAACTGTTTGCATATTTGATAGTCTTCATACAACTTTCATTTTAGAAATTTTTGACAGATCTCTAAAATTGATATGACCAAGGCATTGATGCCAAAGATCAAGATTATCACATGTTTCCTTGTGACATCCTAAGGCAGTCAAGGTAGAAATTCCATAACAATTGTCTAAAGTTCTGGTACCTATAATGATTAACTTGCTAGGACAATTGTAGATGTTGCATTCTTCCTTAGAAAACTGCCCACTACGATTCTCATCATAAAACTAGCTTATGCTTAGTAGGTTAGTTTTAAGGCCATTTACAAACAAAAGATCATGAAAGATAGGAAAACCAGGAATTTCAACATTTCCTTTGCCTTTAATGGTAGATACTTCCATCTTTAAAGGTCACTGAATGATCATTCATGAATTCAAATTTCTTAAATCAACTTTTATCTACTAACATATGTCTAGAACAATCACTATCTAAATACCATAAATTTTTATTCATAGTTGTTAGTTAAGTGTGTACTACTAAACATATTTTCTTTTTCTTAACTACACATTGATTTTTCATTTTTGTTATGTTAGAACTTTCAGTCTCATTAGATTTTTCACAACCTGCTAACTTATCAATTTTCTTTTCTATAGTACATAATTGATTTAAGACTAAGTCAACTCTGTACTCTAGATTTTGATTTTTACTTACAAAACATATTCTTTTTACTTGTTCTTCAATTCCGTAATGGTGACAAGTAGGAATAAACTTACCTTTTAACTTACCATTTTGGACAATGTGAAGAAGTAGTGAAAGTCTTTTAGCATGAAAGGTTCCTTACCCTTTACAAAGGTAATCCATTTGGAGAAGGAAGATACAAATATATTATTGATGGAGTTTCCATGTGTTATGTATCTTAACCCTTTGAGCTTTCAACAACTCATCAAGTTTATGTGTTGTTGACGGTTCTTATAATTGTTTACATATAATCAACTCATTTTCAAGTGCTTTAACTTTCCCAAGAGATCTACATATCTCTACTTCTGAAATCTTTAGGGCTTCTGCCAGATTGTTCTCCACATCTATCAGTTTATTAAACAACTTCTTCACTTTCACTACTTCTTCACACAAGTTGTCATAAGCTTCTTACAAGCTTAGTGCAATCGATAATAACAGAAGTAATATCTGAATCACTATAATTACTGACAGTCTGATTTGTGTCAAAATCACACGATATCTCAACAGTTTGTTTCATGACAGTAGATCCATTAACAATGTTAGAAAGAGCAACAAAAACAAATTCATTATCAAATGATGAATTAGATTTTTCAGAGTCAGATTCATCACTTAAAATGACATTAAGAGCTTTACCTTTATTTCTTTTGAAATTAAAACATTCACTTCTCAAGTGACCATATCTTGAACATTTAAAACACTTAACTTTTTTCCTAGATTCAGTCTTAATTTTACTTTTATTTTTCAATTTATTTCTTTTGACAAAATCATGTACCTTTTTGCCTTTATCAATTTTCTTCTTCTTAAACATGATTTTTCTGAATTACACAGCTTTGAGAGCTATATCATCATTATTAAGATCATCATCAGAAGAGTAGTTATGTTTTTCCCTATAAGATTTAAGTGCAATGGACTTACCTTTTCTTTAATAAGGCAATGTAGATTCATATGTTTGTAAGGAACCTACTAGTTCTTCAACACGTAAAGTATCAAGATCCTTTCTTTCTTCAATAGCTGTTACCCTTGGCCAAAATCTTTAAGGTAAGGATCTTAAGATCTTCGTTACAATTCATGTGTCCTCCATATTGTCTCCTAGATTGAACCTGAAATTCACAATGTCATTAAGTTTTGCATAAAACTCATTAAAAGATTAATCTTCTGACATTTTAATTTCCTTAAACTTTGAGGTTAACATTTGTAATTTCAAAATTTTCATTGATTTAGTTCCCTCATAAGTAACTTTAAGAATATCACAAGCTTCCTTAGCTATTTCACACATACATATTATTTTAAACTTATTAGAGAAACCGTCATAAATATAACGTTCAAGCCTTTGTTATTCCAATTACAAGTAGCAGCATTATCTTTATTCCATTTTGCAAAAGGAGTTTCAGGTTTGATCCACATTTGCTTTACTAAGTGCCACACTTTCTCATATAGTGATTTTAGAAAGACTCTCATTCTGACCTTCTAGTAGGCATAGTTCTCATCATTAAATAATAGTGGTGAATTCAGTGTCGATATCTTTTTTAATCAAGAAAAATAGATCTCACTCCTATTGAGTGTACTCTGATACCACTTGAAAGTCTCTTTTCATGTTTACCATGTATTAACAGATGATATGATAACACTTTGCAAACACTGATCAACCAAATAAATAAAGAATGAAGAAAACTTAAATGCATAAGGTATTTGGTTATAAAGGGAAAAACCTTTTGAAGAACTCTTCAAAAGATTAAAAAAAAAAAACCCTTCAGGACAGCCAAACTCAAGATAAATAATTTTTTCACTAGCTTGAAAGATTACAAAAGAAGTATCTATAAACAAAACCCTTTATGACTATACTACCTTATTTGATGAGATAATGAACCATGTTATTTCTCCTACTGTAGTAGCTTGCCAGTACATCTGATGATCTTTAAACTATGTCATCCTAACTAAAACCTTTAGTTGCTAACAATTCATATAGGAACTCCCGCTAGGAGTCTATAGGCTCTCCAATTCTTTAGGGACAAATTCTCCTAAAAAATTTTCTACATACTCCTCATGTGTCAATAATATGTGCTATGAAACTCTGTGTGAACTCCTTAGTTGATTGACACACTTGCTTCAATGTATTTGATGCTTTTAACATTTTAAAACTCTCTTATGAAGCACACGAAGCACACTTTTCTTCAAACTTAACTTTTCTTATATACATGTCTTATATGATAAGGATAAAGATAATCTTCATATTGGTAACAAACTTGTAATGTGTTTTACAAAAACATTGATAAGGTTATCATCGGATACTCTATCTGAACTTATTTCTTAAAAAATCTAAACTAATCAGATAATTACAAAGAAGATAATGCTAACTAATCTGAATAAACTTTTATCTTAGCTAGATTATCTTTTTATCAACTATAAAAAGATGTTCACTAATCTAAGCCAACAAAATGACATTTACATAAAGCATTAACCATAAATATTTAGAAATAAATATAATCACTTTATCATTTTCTTTGCAGAACATTTTATCCTAAGAACTTTATCTTTACTTTATACTCATTCATCACATAGAAATAAATATTAAAAATAAAAAGGTATTTATTAAAAATAAATATGTTTTGTATAAACAAAATCAATATCATGTATAATTAATCGACTAGCTACAAGACATATATAATAACAAGATTTATTTTGGTTCTCTTTTGACATAGTAAGCTTGATGGAATGCTTTTTCTTTTTAAAATCTCCATGTATATAAGGCTTTAACCATTGCCTATTTACTTTCAACGTGCCTTTCGTTTCATGGTGCACTTCAAGGACTTCATAGAAAATGTGTGGGTTACAATGAACACTCTAAGTCATTTTGAACATAACTTATTAAGGAAAAGTTGAAGATGAGTTTTGTAGATAAGTATTTCTTACCTAAGATCAAATTCACTCAAAATATTTTTGTCATTCCATCTTTTGGTAAATTCTTTATATATATAGTTATTCTCATAAGCATCATTCAGAAATCATCCATCTCATTAATTTGGAGAAGTCGTTTCTCTCCTACTACTTAATTGTCAAAGTTCAATGTCTTTATTTCCTAATAGACTCTATGTTCTTGTTCCCACTAATAGATGGCAAGCTTTTTTGAACACAAGATGATAGGGAGATATCCTCATCAGAGTTTTGATTGTTGTTTGGTATACCCAAAGTGCATCATCAACTTTCTTGAGTAAAGTTTTCATAAGAGATTTATTATATTCTCATGGATCCTCTTCGATTCTTGGTTGGATACTTGGCCTCTCATTTGTGGATGAAAAAAGTATGCATATGGCAACGGGCTCCATACTTGTTGATGAGTGCATCAAACTAAGAGTTGCAAAATTGTTTCCCTCCATCACTAATAATTTCTCATGGGTTGCCAAAACTAGTATAAATATAATTTTTCAAAAAGATCTACACTATTTTAGAGTCATTAACTGGTAGGGCTATAAACACTACCTATTTAGAAACATATCCATATATACCAAGATGTATTAATTTGAGAAGGAAATACGGAATGACTCCATGAAATCTATACCCAAAAGTTAAAAAAATTCCATTATAAGAATAATGTTTAAAGGAATTTCATTATTTCAAGAAATATTTTGAATACTTTAACATTGATCACAAGCAGCTAAAAAAGTATAAGCATCTTAAAAAAGGACATTAAAAACCTAATTGAAGAAATTTTGGAGTTACCTTTATGACACCAAAATGACTCCTAATTTTAAGAGCGATAATGGATCCTCGCAAAGGCAGTGCATGAAATTAGATGAGCCTTTTCCTTTATTAATAAGAGAAATCAGGATTGATGACGTTGCTTGCTAGGTAATTGGGCAAGTCAGTATACTAATGTGTTGCATCAATGTGCATGGAGTAGAGGTGCTCATCGATAAATTTTTCATTAATGAGCACCTTCTCTACTCCACCATTCATATTTCGGTCAATTTTAGACAAATGGTCAACTATTAGGCTCTCATTTCCCTTTTTATCCCATATATCCAAATCAAACTCTTGTAGACTCGTATTTGCATGTTTCTTTGTAAGAAACGATTCGAGGTTGTATGGTCTATGTTGATGATGCCTTCAGAGCCTGTCAAATAAAAATGAAACTTGTCAAATGCAAAAGCAATTGCCAATAATTTTTAATTTCAATAGAAGCATAATTAAATTATGCATTTGTCAAAGTTCTATTTGCATAATGAATCATATGAAAATATTTGTTGTTTTTCCCCTCAAGTAGCCCCTGTAGCTTAATCACTACCCAGCATACAAAAATTCAAAAGTTAATGCCTGATCAAGAGCAACAATAATAGGTGCAAATACTAGTTTTCCTTCTCGTAGTATGGAAATAGAAAATTTTCCCAACTCAAAACTAAAGCAAGGTTAATCAAATAATCATAAAAAAAGAACAAAAAATAGAAAAATCATCCATAATAGTTTTTATAAATGTTTCCATGTCACAAAAATTGACATCATGCAACATTAGAAGGTGGAAAATGCATTGCATAATCCAAACAATATCATTATATATAAAAATGTACCATATAGATAGATGAAAATGGTCTTATCTTAATCTCCAAGAGCTATAGAAAATGTGGTTATACTCGAAATAACCATCTAGAAAATAATAGCAAGCATGGCAAAAAATTCTTTCCAACATCTAATCAAATTAAAAACAGTTATAAATGATTCTTTTGGGTTGTATCGTTAAGATTTTGATGGTCAAAACATACCCATCGTTCCATGAACGTTTAACTCATTGTTATTATTCTTTACCATTCTATTTCCACCTTTCTATAGCACATCTTACACCAGACATAACCAAAGGATATAAGAGATTATATAAATGATCTTAGCTCTAATAATTTTAGCATTTGATGTCATCAGTTGTGGTTCTTATCAATACTTTATTGTGCTTTCTTAAAACCCCAAGCAACTTTTTTTTCTTCCAAAGCACTCAAAGATGATAATGAGATTATAATCGAAAGAGATGAAGATTCACTAAAGTAAGCATACCTTAGATGGAATGGTAATGAATTAAATTCCTTATTGGATGGATCTTGAATGTATCTTTTTAATGTTGGCTTCAAGCTCTTTTACAGTAGCTCCTTTACTTGAAGAAGTGGTGAAATAGCTTCCAAGTATTAGTTACATTTCCTAATTAAAGCTTGCCCAACATGAATAAATTGAGAGCTAGTGAGACATGTTTTAAGAGCCATCTTTAGATTCTCTTCTTTGAAAATTTTGATGATCAACTTGTCAATAATATCCATTTAAAAATATGAGTCATAAATAAATTGAAACATTTATAATCTTTAATACATTAAATATTACTTGTTCCTCTTACACTTGTAAAATCAATTTACATTGTTGAACATCAATCAATGTTCTCCTCATTTCCAAGAATAAGGAAGATTTTATGGTCCGTCTTCATGTCAAGTGTCATACCCAACATTGCAACAAAGAGAGGATCCTTTCCTTATAGTTTTGTAGGAAAAAGGTTTTATGTAAAAAAAAAATTGTTACCTGGTATTATGGTAATTAAAAAACCCTAACTAGTCTATAGAGTCTAAGATGAGAGACTAACTATGCTAAAAGGGAATATACAATCACCTTAAAACATCTTATCTAAAATAAGTTGCATTGCTACTTGTTCTATATTCTTATTAGTGTATCGTGCTTATTTTACCATTGGTTTGTCTAAAAACATTGATAGTGGGTCTATTATGAGTTAAATCATGGGCGGTCGGCTTAATCCTAACCATTCTAAAGTCTAGTTTATTTTTATCACTCCTAGTTATTACCTTTTGATAACAACTAATGAATTAACATGTCTATAACTAGTTACTCTTGATCATAACCTGTAACCATTGTCTCACCCGATATCGTGGCGATCTTTAAAATTTTCTAGGAGAAAGAATAAATATCTGGTATCTTATTCTTAGAGGAGAAAAGATCTGGTTTAAGGAGTTGCTACCTAATATTATAGTCACTAGGAACTCTAACTGGTCAATAGAGATTCTATGGTACGTGACTGCTTATGCGAAAAGGGAAGATATCATAACCCCTTAAGCGTTCTACCTAAGGTAACCTGCATTGTTGATTTTGTCTTAAATTGCTAAGGGTTTGTTTTATTCTGTTTTTAATGGTCTGCTTATAATATTCCTGACTCTGGTGTCGATGAATATCCAACTATAAATACTTGCAACTATGATATTGGTAAATATTACGTAACCCAAAAAAGTATGGTATTCCTGACTCTGGCGCCGGTGAATAAACCAGTAAAATTTGAATTGAAAGCAAAACATATTTTTTTATTATATTTTTTTAGAAGAAAAAAAAAAGAGAAAAGACAGATATGTATTGCATATTAGATTCACATTTCACAATATAAGTCTATAGTCCAATACTAAGTGAAGTTATTCAAAACAAAATTACAAATGACCCATAAATAAATTCAAAATTTTCTAATATCTAAAAAGGCATGTTTGGCACGTTCGTCCGTGTTTGAGGAAAACGGCGGACCAACAGTCCTGCCATTGCAAGACTGTTGGTGACGACCCATCCTGGCATTTAGAGAAGCACTAATTGGGTGAGGGATATTAGGCAACTAGTAGATTTGGTGAGGAATCCTGCTTACCCGAAAGTGAACAGTTGCCTTAGGAACGATGTTGTTTTGGGCTGAAATTAGGCATTTTCAATTTCCCCCTTGAAGCTCCGAAATCTTAAAATGAAACCCTTATCTTTGAATTTTCCCCTCGATCAATTGCAATTGGATCCTTGGACTTCAACATCATTTACAAAACAGTTTTTAGTTTCAAATTTAATCAATTCAGTCCTTAATTGACTCCTCAACTTTAAATTTTTTCAAAATTACCCCTAAAAAAATCAATTAACCTCCCTATAATATTACCACCTATCAAATTTGGTCATTGGAATTTAATTTCTTGCAATTTTAACCCAAATTGACCTCGAACTTTGATATTTCTTCCATTGAGCTTCTAATTTCATTAATTAAACTAATTCAAAGTTTAATTAAGTCCCTAAACTTGTCAATTCTTCAAATTTTTGGCCAAACTGTCTTTTAAATTTATAATTTCCTCCTTATTAGTCCCTGAACCTTCAATTTGTGGTTTTGACCCAATTCTCAATTTATTTATTTATTTATTATTATTATTTTGAAAAATAAAAATTGGGTTATGACAACCATTTATCTTGTAATACCCATGCCTAAATCCTACAGAGGGTTTATGGACAATGTTTTGTTTAAGCTCATCTATCTTATAATACCCAAATCCGCTAACACCATGGCTGAATGAAGGCTTGTGAGTCCCATTAATATTCAAGCAGTGTTTGTTTATGAGTTCAACTACCTAGTTTAGAATCTAATAACACTAAGGTCCTTTTTGGATAAAGTCTTCACAAGGACCTATGTTAGATTCATTGTTTTGAGGTGTGCTATTTAACATCCACCTGATAAATTTATTTATCTTGTTTTGTTATCTCTTATTTGTGTTAATATACAATAAGTGGACAATCTCCTTTTCATTTTGTTTGTCGGCTTTTTTTTTTTAAATTTATTCTAAAAACCAATACTCATAACTATTTGGTGAATATTAGACTTAGAGACCTTCATAATAATTTTATTACTTTAAAAAACAAGATGAAGAGTATTGCTCCTTTTAAGATCCATAGTCACGACCCATGTAGAGTCCATATACTTTAAACATCCAAAAGTGAATAACCAAGCATTTTTAGAAAACCCAAGGAAAAGCTACTCTTTTGTAATACTAGAGTGAATAACCAAAACAATTGGAGGTGATATTTTGAATAAAATATAAATATATTTTGGATTTGAAATATATAATATTGACCTAATAGGCCTTTCGGTTGTGGGCTGAAACCTAATGGGCCTTGCAAACTTGTTTCAAGGACAAATATGTATGAATGAGTAATTTTAATGCTTTATATTATGAAATGAAAGCAATCAACCACAATTTCGTTGACAGTTTCAAGATTTAAGCCAAAATAAATTGGTTTCGAGTCAAAACAGACGCATAATATGACTAAGGAACTTATCAAAACAAGATGGGAGTTTGAATGGGTTTCAGCCAAATACAGTGTTGAAATATAGTTTTGGAAAGATTACTTCTTGCACCAACCAGACTTAGGAATATATAAATCTTTTTGAAGATCTACCTTGGTTAGTCGAGGGCTGACTCAAAAGAGTAAAAACTTTTATAGAATTTCAATGCAGATTCTAACATCCCATTCAAACAGAAATCATCCACACTATATTGAAACCACGCACAAATACAAATAAAAAAAAGGGGGAAATGACATGTTCAAATATACTACAGTAAATTATAAATAAGGAGTTTGAGATTCATATTCAAGTAGCCATGGCTCACTAAAGGTGAACTACTAACACTGATAGGTTTATTAGGACCAACCATAAACTTTCATTCGAGTTCACAGAAAAGTGGACTTTAATTAGTAAACCCCATTCCAAATTCCACAACTAGAAAATTATCAATTTACATAAGCACTTTCAACTTTATCACAAGACAATAGGAATCTCAACCATGTATTAACACTAAAAAATACACCATAACAAGTATATCATGCCAAAAAAATAAAAGAAACAAACAACTATAAGAGTAATAAATGGTAGAAATAAAGAGGTATACATAAACTAGTGATTGATGACTTGTTGGACTTGACAAAGAGAGGAGGCTACCATAAGAGCCTTAAATACAATATATAACACTAAAAACTTAAAGGAATATACCTAGTCATAAGAATGCTAAATGCCATATTTTTATTTCTTAAGGTTTAGTATTTTATACTTATTTGGTTCTTAAATGTACTCATCATATTTATTTTTCGATTTATGATGCAAATAGAGGGGTTACGGGCAAAACGAAGCAAATTGGGCAATTCTAGACAATTTTGACATAGCTTTGTAATCTAGGCATAACTCTCTCATCTAAACTCCAATTTAGAAAATTCAAAATGTTGTAGAACCTTAAGAAACAACTATACAACTTTCATGTTTTGAGTTTTGAGAGATACTGACTGAATCTAGGCCATAATTAGACATAATGTCGCTGCACTTATATTTCTAATGTGCTAGAATGTTCCCTGACATGCAAATTTATTACAATGTGATTTACTTTCAGAAGTTTCTAGATTTGGTGCATGAATTCCAGCTAAAGACATCATTTTTCTAGTTATATTAGGACTCTATTTTATTATTTAATAATTTCATTAACTATTCAAATTTGGTTGTTATTATTGAAGGATAATATTGAGAGTATTTTTAGGAGATTTTATAGGCTTCTAAAGAGAGAGAGAAAAACATGTAAAAGAGGTGGGACGATATCAGATTAGATTTCTATCCTTTCTCCACTTTCTTCCCTCTTCTCTATTTTCTTTTTCTCCTTCGAGTTTCAATCACAGTACTATATAACTAAATTTTTATTTGGTTAAAGAAAATAGAAGTTTTAGAATCAACGAAACTATGAGATCTAATTTGTTTTCATTATTGAATTTATGCTTTGAGTATTAAATATTTTTCGATGCCTATTTTCATTATTGTCTTGTTTAGTTACTAGGAGGTCTATTAGTTTATTATTTGTTGTGATAGAACTGCTAGGTTAGGTATCAAATTCATATCTTTTAGGGCTACAATGTATTTTGGTTGTTGCTCTAAGAGAAATTTGGATGATTTTTCCAGCTTAGGTTATAAGTGTTGGAGTGGAGTTTGTGTTGTGTCTGAAAATTAGACACAATGTGTTCTTGTTCTGAAAAGACTATAATAAAAGGGTTGCTAAATTGACAGTTAACAATTGCTTATGGTCCACTACATGTCTCTCAAATCAAACTTTTTTAACAGAAAACATTAATGCTTAAGTTTTCCAATACATTTATTGGCAAATTGATATGTACATTTAAAAAGGTAATAACATCTACCTTATGAATACCTAGTAGTTTCCTTGGCATTTGTCTCTTGAAATTCCATCGATAATGAATTGAAGCCATCGCCTCCACCATCTTATTAGCCTCACCATGTTTTTTCTCATCAATGCTCTACTTGCAACTACATCAGTCATAGTTTGAGTATTAGAATCTAAATTATTATGGAAATCATATTTCAATGGATGAGATTTTACTTGCATCATTTAATTCTTTTTTCAGCTTTCATATTTCCATTGATGATCATGTCTTGGATTAATAAATGAAAAATATATTTTATTATTTTACATCTAATATGTTTTTCTTTATTGCTTTATAATGTAATTATTGCTCTATCTTTTGTGTTATATAAGAATAATATACATTATTGGGTTTGAATATACATTATTGGGTTTGCTTCGTGGGTTTTTTTTTTACATACTTTATATAATATCGTATCATATTATATATAATTAAAATATCTTATTTCATTAAAAAAGACCTAAATGGTCGAGGATCAATAA
>Ga0325403_1000262_pt1 | contig 33020 bp, 19 predicted proteins | sample PopdelMetagenome_19_FD_205665 | JGI IMG/M metagenome (GOLD analysis project Ga0325403, IMG submission 205665) | Populus deltoides microbial communities from Bellville, Georgia, United States - Xylem-PdKOR-R4 | ecosystem: Host-associated > Plants > Phyllosphere > Stem > Wood/Secondary xylem... | reverse complement strand
TATACTTCACTTCCGATAGAAGGAGCTACAACTCGATTCCCCAGGGAGTATGAATACTCCCCAATAATGGAGTTACCTGCCAATCAATCAACCGATGCATGTATGTGTAAAATCATAGCAAGCTTTGAGCATGGAGTACAGTGCTAATGTTGATGGCTATCAGAGTTATTGGGTTTTAAGTACTTTTATTCAATCTGATGGACATTGAGATTGTTCCGATAGTCAGAACATTGGCACTATAGCAACCCCATAATCATGTGCATGTGCCCCCCGCTCCCCCGCAACTCACACACTCACTGATTCCGTGTTTTTAAGAGGGGGAAAAAAAAATCAATCATGAATGAATGCAGAATTCTTTATTTTAAATATTGATAAATTAATATATAGAATTGATGCATGTTAATTTAGATCAACTATTTAAATTTATGATCAGATATATTAGAATGATCATGATAACTCTTTTAAAAAAATTAAAATAAATGATGATGTTGAGTCTCAAAATAATTCAATGTTTAAGAATGATATTTAAAATCAAAATATTCAATTAAGAAAAGATTAAAAAAATGAGTGAACTCGTGTTAATTTGTTAAACCCGTGATATAGATCATGCATCCCACTACACTTAATAACTTCTTATCTCTTAAATTATTATGCATTTAATTAAACAACAAAAAAACCTTAAAAAAGAACAAACATATCATGAGTGTATGAATGAAAAAAAAAAGAGAGACCTATTTCTTAAAGTTAAATAACATGTTTATTTTTTTAAAGCAAAATAACAAAAATAAAACATTTAAATAACAAAATATATACATTTTTTTTTAACTTCGAGGGGTTAAGAACTTATTAAATAAAAAAAATTAACAATCAAGAAAGATATATAACCCACCCAAGTGCATGGCTCATGAAAAGAGGAACTAAAAATAAAAATATTCAATAAGAAAGAAAGAGAGAAAACAGAGGAACCAGAGAGAAATAAAAAAAAAAGAAGAAAAAAGAGCACAACAAAGAAGAAGGAATATAGAGAAGTAGAAGGAAAACATAAAGAAAGAATGAAAAACCACTGGCCAAGCAACTGCCACCATTCCTCACCGCAAACCACCGTTATTCTTCTTCTTCTTCACCGCCACTAGTATCACCGCAAGCTATTGCAAATTAGCCCCCCTCCCTTCTTCGTCCTCTTTTTCTTCTTCCTCAATCGCGTTCTTCACTGTTCTACGTGAACAATGAAGAGTTCTCCATTGTTCACTGGGTCGGGGCAGCGCCAACCTAGACCAAAATGACTGGGTCGAGTCCAGCCCAGCCCAAAAAAAATTCCAAAAAAAAACCAAAAAAATCTGTGACTTTCCCGCGTATTTTTCTATCAAAATTTTGTCTAATATTGGTTTGTATTTTTCTACTGTAAAGATACAAATTCAGTATTAATATACCTGGTTTTCTTTGAAAATGTTGCCAAAAGAAAATTACAAAACAAAAAAAATATCTTATTTTCTTGCATACGACCATGTCTCCAAAAAAAAAAGAAAAAAATTCATATCATATTTTCATACAACAAAAATTTAAAAATATATTTTAGCATGCATTTTGACTTTAATAATCAGTTTATTAAAGTCATGAGAACTAGACTAATATTTCAAAAACACCCAAAAAAATTATTTTATTTCCTTTTAGTATCTGGGGTCATGACCTTTTAAATAAGACATATTTTGCATATTAAATTCTTTTATTGATGTTAGAACAGTTAAGTTTTACCCGACAAGATAAGGTTATCCTTACCGAGAAAGACTTTTCTTAAACCATAGACGGACCAACAATTAGAAACACAATAACACCTTAGCATATATCAGAAAATTAAACAATGCAGCTTACCTTAGGCAGGGTGTATTTGGGGTGCTAATATCTTTCCTTTACGCAACTAGTCCCCATGCCCGATCCTTGAGACCAGTTAGGGTTCCTAGTGACCAAAATATTAGGTGGCGGCTCTCATTCCCTCTTTACACTGATAAAGGACAAGAATTCCTTGTCTTTCCTATTTTTCTAGATACCAACTCGAGAGTGGACACGAATATCACCACGACGCCGCACACGTGCGAAAGAATAACAACTCCACTAGGGACCTTGTGGACTAAGCTTTGTTTTTGTCTGATCATTGTCTTTTATTGTTTAATTTACGTGTTTACTATTAATATGTATTTCCTTTATTCATTTTCTTACACGCTTTAAATTCTGTACATATTTGTTCATGCATTTTATAGAATTGCCTCGTGCATCAAATACTTTAATTTTTGGAAAACACACAAAAACTTATAAGTTAAGTGGAGGATTAATGATCTGCCCTATGACTATTGGTCATGATTTAGATGCGTGAAACACTCAACTCATATATGAGTGCATGCTTGGTAATGGTGGGATATGTGCCTTAACTGTTTCTCGCAATGCACCTGTACTGTCTTTATGAAGACTATCACTAGGCAGATATGAGATATTTTGAGACCAGGTAAAAAGTCTACCCATCATGTAATGGCCTAGAACCTTTCTTTAGAATATTGGCTCCCTAAATAGTCATCCTGCATAGGTTTGCACCATCTATACCCAATGTGCATGTACATACATTTGCATCCGTACACATACATCAATTCATTGTAAATAACATGCATACATGCACCGGGTTGAAATATAGGTCTCTAAAGAGTTTACAACACCCGACTTCTAGCGAGAAACATGAAAGATGAAGAGCGTGCTCACCGTGACACCCATTTTCAAGAAGAATTAGAGTCTCTGAAGACAAGCGTGGCTCGCTTCACTAGCTTACTTCGAGCAAAAACTCTGGTGAAGGTCCTTATAACCATCGTGTCACCTTTAATAAGACTCAGACAACAGCTCAGCCTGAAAAAAAAAGAGCGAACATGGTCAAGAGCCTCAACACAATCCAACATTTATGTAGTCAGCGACACCAATATTGGCGGTAATGTAGTGGTGCTTAAAAAGTTTAGAGTGTCCGAATTTATCAAGTACACGGGCACAGAATGCCTTTATACACACTTGAGGTCATACTGCAGCAAAAAGGCAAAAGTCATACACGATGAGAAGTTGGTCATTCATTCCTTCCAATATAGTTTGACCGGTTCTGCGCTAAGCTGGTATATGACCTTGGATAACACAAGGATCAAGAAATAGAGTGATCTTGTTGATTTTTTTTGAAGCAATACAAGTTCAATATTGATATCACTTTAGACCGGACAAGTTTGATGGTGATAGAGAAAAGTAATAAAGAAACTGTAAGGGACTATACTCATAGGTGAAAAAACAAGACAATTCATGTATTTGCCAATACTTTCAAGTCCCTATATTATGAGCATCTGATGGGTAGCTCCACCTAATATTTTTATGATGATGTTATTATTACTAAGAGAATAAAACAAGGGATAAAAGCTGATATAATATTGAAACCTACCGAGAAGAAGGGGTTTACTAGGAAGAAACAGGACGCTGAGGTAGGCAATGTAGAATGAGGATACAAGGGAAAAAAGAATTACCAAAACCAAAATTACCAAATCCAAAACCACCAAACCTCGTATCTAATAACCATAGTATCCACACTAGTAATTTAATTCAATGAAAGCCTTAAGAACTGGATAAGTTGATAAATTTAGACAACATAATTGTCTGCAGTCTATGTTCGATTTAATTGAACGTGTTCCCTAAGATTAACAACATAGATCCACCATAATTATTAAATCTAGTCATTTCACAAGTTTAAATATCACAACTCTGGTTTTGATAAGAAACTTACCAGTAGATTTGTTTAGAATAATAATTTAGAGTCCGCTCTAACAATCAAACTAAACATTCATAGGAAATAAGCATATAAAAACATTTATATTCATCATATAAATTGAAAAGAAAAGATAGAATAGATCTCACAGATTTTGAAATCCAAAGATTTATGTATCCTTTCAATCAAGAAACATAACGTAGCCTTGCATATATATTGAAAAACTAATGAATAGAATAATTGAAAACATAATTTCAGGTATAATTTCGGGTATAGAAGAAAAGGGTGAAGTTTTCTTTTTCTTTCTGGCCTCCTCCTCTTTTTCCTTCTCTCTTTCTTTTTATTTGATAAGAAAACCTAATCCCCACATGCCACCAATCCATTTTTATTGTACCAAAAAACATAAAAATAGTCATTTCCAAAGTAAACAATCTACATTTAAGTAAGTTGAGCCTGTTTCTTCACAAAACCTGTCTGCTGGAAGAATTTATAGGTTGTCTTAGAAAAATCATATCTCTCTCATATAAGCTTGTTTGTTTCTGCAATTTGATAGGTTGATAGGTATTTGAGTCAGGAATCCAAAAGAATTTGAGTTTGCATCAAATGGACTTCTCTAACTCAAGATATTTGAGTCAGAAAGGATGAAGGTCAAAACTAACAAAATTCGAGACTTGTCTTTGAACGCTGCGATTTCCATCCTCTTTCTTTTTTATTTTTCATGCCATATATGTATAGAAAATTATGGATGTTAGTTTTCTAAACCCACTAGAATCCCTTCATTTTGACCTCTACATCTTAAGTTCTGCATAAAACATCGATCAAAGGTTAAATCTGCCAATATGCCAATATTTGACACAGGTTGAAACATGGTTTGGATTTTATCTCCAATTTACTCATTTTCAAATCTTACATCCAAAAGTGCCTTCAAAACATAAAAAAAGATTATATATATATATATATATATATATATATATATATATATAAAACATGAACAAAATACTAGGTAAAAATATGTGTAAAACTATCGAATAATATGGTTGCATCACTTCCATTCCTGGCAAACCATTGATTTTATAGCTGACAATAACCAAGAAAGCAATGGGATGTTTACTCGGGCAACATGATGATTATGGAAAAAAGGAGAGAGCGATCTACAATCTGAGTAAGTAGTTCATAGATTGCAAGTCCAGATACACAATGGTATAGAAGCTTTGTTATGCACTTATATGAGCTATAAAATGACTTCGACAGTACATGTTGTATGACACTACATGACTGATTTCAAAATTGGATCCTCTCATATATATCTTAGAAAAACCTTATTTATCAAGTAGGATAACAAGATGGAAGGTGTTGGCTGAGTATGACCTAATGTATATGACAAGAAAAGTCATGAAAGAAAGTGTTATTCCTTATTATTTGGCAGACAATACAATTAAAGATTATGAGACTTTCAATTTTGATTTTCTAGATGAAGATGTGCTAATAATAGAAAAAGAAGAACTAGACTGGTGGACAATGTATTTTGATGAAATAGTAAAAATATATGGCAATGGAGTAGTAGCGGTGATAATTTCCTTTAACAAAGAGCAATACCTTGTTTTGATTAAGTTGCAATTTGAATGTACCAATAATATGACAGGGTATGAAGCTTGCATCCTCGGAGGCCCATATATAGTAAAGAAAGCATTCTCTAGGGAGCTCTGTTATTGATAAAAATGGATGGAGATGACTTGCCTAAGCTTGTGAACTTCGATTCTTGGAAATGAGTGTCGTGGTGGGCGTGCTCTTCATCTTTCATGTTTCTTAATCGGAGTTGAGTATTGTAGACTTTGTGGATTGGAGTTTTTTAGGGACTTATATTTCAACCTAGTACATGTATGTATGTCATTCAAATTGAATGTATTTGTATGGATTGATGCAAATGTATGTACATGCATATTAGGTATGGATTAACCTATTCGAAGGGCTAATCAATGACTATTTTGTTGAATATGAGAAAAAATCCATAGTGTGATTAATCTGAAATGATATTTTCCAAGTCTTTATTTTGGTTAAATCCCATATCAAATTTATTCAAGGTAATCTCCCAACCTTGATCCTTGAGAAATTATATCATCTCAAATTCTTATCCATATTAAAAAAAAATCATAGTTTTAGCTTAGAAAATCCTACGGAGTTGAGGATTATTGATCAGGTTTACCTTAATACAAAATGATTTATTAGGGAGTCCATACCTTAAGGGAATGTTCTAAGCCATTACATGAGGTTTAGCTTTCTACTTGGTCTTAAAAATGTCTATAATCTGCCTAGTGACCACCTTTCATAAGGCAGTATAAAGGTTTACAAGGAATGGTTGGGGCACGATGTGACTGCCACTACCGCGTAAATACTCAGCTCATAGTTGAATATTTCATGAATCTGAACCCCGATTGAAAATCATGAGGTAGATCGCTACTCCCCACCTAATCTAGAATTAGATTTATTCGCAAAATTAAAAGAGGTGGTTGAGAGGGGAGGAAAAAAAACTAGGGAAAATAGCTAATTCCCCCTCCAACTTTGGCCTTAGTTTTTTTTATGCTTAAGGCATATAATCCACCCCTATTTATAGGTGGTAGAAGAGGGACATGTTTTCTTTACTGGTGTCAAATCTTGGCTCTTGATTCGAACTGGTAGCATCCAACCATTGATTCAAAATTGCTATTATGAACTGTCAGATTTGACAGTTAAAGTGCATTATATGAGTGATGAGAGGGTGTAAAGGCACACTCAAAAGAGATTTGTTGGTGAGACCCTAATCTGTCAAATATCAAAGTAATGCATTATGATCAATATGCATGTATATTTATTTGAGAAATATAGGTTCCTTTTCTTCACAGACTTTCCTCATTTTTTAAAAGTTTGAACCTTTATAGGCAAGTTTTCATGGCTTTTTTTTGCTTTTGCTTACTCGAGTCATATCTTGTGATCTTGATCTCTGGGAATGACATGATATCAGCATACTTCTTTGCCTACAAACCTTTACCTTAAAGGTCGCCAGCTCTGCGCTACATTTTTTGTTTTCTAAGAAACGAATCATGGAGCCAGCCTTGTTATGTGTTTTTTTTATTTCCCCCCACCCTAATCATGCCCCTAAGTGTTCAATTTGAGTTTTCATTGGGGATGAGGTTATGCGATAAAAGATTTGGTTATTTACAAAGATTTATTATTATGGAGAAATTTTAGAATTTCAAAATTATTTCAAACACGGAAACCATTTTGACGTTAGTTTCAGGCAAACTAATTTTGAAAAAAACTCAAATGATTCCTATAGGTGGGTTTGAAAGTTTTTGTTTTGTTGTTTTGGTAAAAGTATGAAATGATGTTTTGTTGGTCAGAGTGGTTCAAGTTTTAATTTGAGAGTTTTAGAGAACCAATCTTCAAACCACTCATTTTATTTGTATGAATAATGAAGCTTGTTTCATATGGAAAAACATTGCCTACCAATCAAGATTCCCCCTGCCTTTGATTAAAAAAGGCTTGATTGGGCATGTAATGTATGCTTTGGCTCTTGGTTATGAAGAAAAAGAGTATTTATAGGCTCAAAATGTGTTTAAGAGATTTGAAAACTAAGAATAACTAGTGCTTGTTTCCTAACATCTTTTTGATCCATTTATTTTTAAACCTTAGGATTGACTTGCAAAATGGTCTATAGTGCCCCCTAGTGTTGAGCTTGGGTTCTTTCCTTTTGTTTTCTTCATTTGATTTTGAGCATTGTCATCATATTAGTTATTTTTGTGGTATGCTCAAACCTTCTTGATTCTTTGGTTTCTTTCATACCCCTCAACTTTGTTTGGGCTCCTTCAATCAATGAGGATTTTTTTTTTTGCATATTTATTGCACTTGCCCCCAGTATGGGGTGTGATTTTTGCCACAATTATTTTTTCAAGAAAAACTTATTATGCTTAATGGGGACTGCAAAAGGGTATATTTATCCTTATGAAAGGATTATCAAATATTGCATTTTCTCATTTCAAACGCATGCATTTAGGATCGGTAAGCCTTGCTTTCTTTCATGTGAATATGCAAACTGGCTTCTCATTATTCATTAAGCTAAAACTCAGTTTTAAAGTTGACACGATCAAAAGATTGATATCTTCTCCCAAGTGCAGGAGTGTCAAAGTAATAAATAACCCGGCAAGACCGGGGTCGAACCACAGGGAGGTCAACTATATAAATTACAAATAATATATATAATAAAACAAAGAATTTAAAAGGACTTTGTAAGGATTAAACAAGAATAAAATAATTGTCAAGGTTAGAGGATTCACTAATTGTATTTCAAACAAGTATAGTATAAACTCTTTTATTACTCAACTGGAAACCACAAACAAAGGAGGTTCCAATCGGATTATAAATTGTTAACATGATTACATTAGTTATCTTATTCGAATAATGCTAATACTTGTAAATGTTGTCAGGTATTCATGATGTTAATTTATATTAACAACAAATCAAGTTCCTTTCATAACACAGGTGTCGGTTATAACATACAGTTGATTATGAAAGTATAAAGTATTTGTTGTTCCAAGGGTTATACAACATAAATCTAGATTAACCATTTAACAAGCAAAGTATTAAGAGTGAATAAGATAACAAATTCAAAACATGTTAGTATCAAACATTAAAGTTCATTTTGAGTTTACACTATACTTATTCTTACACCATTAGTGTAACTTTTTTACATTGACATAATAAACTTAACTAAATATAATGAAAGAGAGAAACATAAATAAATAAGATGAGAACATGATTATATAAGTATAGTAAAGGAAATGAAAGGCATAAACAAGAGATTAATGAATGCAAAACTTAAGCATTACAAAAATATAAAGAAAGAGAGCAAGAACATGATCTTGATCTGAAAATCAAGATGCCTAAATGCATGGAAAATGCCTCATTTTATAGGCCAAAATTCAGAACTATTGATTTGATGACTAATTGTTGAGTGGGTGGCTACATCTTGACTTGGTGACAATCCTTATCTTCTTGTCTGAACCAAACGTCATTGCTAACATCAGAATTTGAACAGATAGTATTCATGAAAGTTCTGGGAAATTTTCTCAAATTTCCTACAAAATAAGAATCGGTATATTTAGACTTCTAGAACTCGAGATATGGGCTGAACACTGAACAGTGTTTGGGTTGCAGGATAGATTCCGACTTCTCCATTGTTGTTACCATTTGAACTCGAAAATTGCACTTTTAAATCTTGGACTCTTCATGAAAGTTTTAGGCCTATGTATTAGCTTTTCATACATATAAATCAGACCTAAATCCAAGTTCTACAGCTCAAGTTATGATCCAATAATCGAATGTTGTTCTAGTTTGGACTGAACCAACATCTCTTTTCTAAACTTAGCCCTCTCTTTGTCTTCTCAATTTCAGTAGTTAAACTCATCAATCAATCCTTTGATTTATGTGATAGGCCTGTATTTAAGATGAACATTTACCATAAATTAAAGGTATCTTATATTATTAGACATGTTATTATAAAACATGCTCTCGTTAAGGAGTTGTTGATATTTCAACTGCAAAATGATAATATAAAACCTTGATAAAAATGCATTTTTAAGTACTAATCACACCCCCAACAGCTTATTACTAGTCCCTAGTAATCAAAGCGATAAAATAGTAAAATAATTTGCAAGTTTAACAAAGCAACGCATTCAACTTTCATTAATCTAACCAAATAAATAAACTCTCATTAAATTTATATATCTGCTTCATACTGTTGAAACAAGATATTAATAAACCTTCTTTTTATGTGCTCCATGTATGATAACATAGATGATGAGGCTTTTATTAGAAGAAAATAATATTCTGTTCTAATCTTTTTTTAAGGTTAACTTCCTTGGGTTGAGATTATTATCTTTTTTTTTAAATATATATATAACTTAAAACACAATGCATCTTTAACTCATGTAACGAGCTTTCGGCTAATAACTCCCAGACCAGTTGGTCTTAGGGTATTAGGTGTTGAGACACCCCTACGAGCTTCGTAACTCGAGTTGCAGATACTGATACGTAGATAGTGCAATGTTTAATTCCCTTCAGCTTTTCTCCTTAACCCATGTAACAAGCACTAGGCCAATAGCTCCCAAGTCAATTGACTTTAGGGTATTAGGTGTTAAAATACCCCTTCGGGCTTAATTGTTTAGGTTAGGGAGGCTACGAAACCAAACTTATCTATGTTTTTATTATCATCAATATTATCAATTTTTTTTCGCAAATTATATACTGTCATTTTCCTTAGTTGTTACCTTTAACACAAGAATATAAATAATATAATAATCCAATGTGCAACCCACAATCATATGTTAAGGTGTGTGTGTGTGTGTGAAAATGAAGGTTTAAGAATACTTGTTAAATGAGTATATGAGCAGAATCAAGTGATAACAATGTGAGAGTTTGTAAACCCAAATATTTCAAGAAGTATTCTGATAGACCTTGATAATAATATTTACTAAGATGCGTCTCAAGAGTCAATAAAATTCCTTCTTACTCTGTCATCCTAATGACAATTTTTGTCAAATGGTTTTAATAATAGCAAAAAATAGTTAGTAAGTTAGTTTTTTTTTTAATGTTAACTACTACCCTCTCTCCCCAACCAAAATGAGACATTGTCCTCAATCTTCTAAGGTAGAAAGATAGAGTATAGAAGACATCACATGAAACAACGACGATTGATAAACCTGAAACACACTTAAACAAATACAAGAAATAACAAAACATAAATATTATGCTATTAATAAAACCAAAAGACACAAATTTTTCCAAACTAACGCTTTTGTAGTTGTGATTGTGGGTCACATCTTCCCTTGATTTTACGTCCAAGAATGTCTTAAACGTCCTTTATGGGTCGGGGATAGGCTTCTCATCTAGTTTTCTTAAAAACTGACAAACATGGATTTTTTTAGTCAGATTCTCAAGACTAACTCGATCATGTTCTTTATGAAAATGGAGTCATAATTCATGAATTGCACAATGTACATCTCCACTAGGATGCATCTCAAGAGTTAATAGAAGATTATCTAAAGACTTTTTACTCAGACAATCCTTAATGAATTGTATTTTATCTTCATGGTTTATAGATACCATTTCTAAAGAACAACATTATGCATTGCAAGCCCATCTGGCACATCGGAGACAGACTTTCAGTCATTTTGCACCACGTTTCTTTGCAAAAGTGCTTTTACCTGTTCTAGACATGTATGAAATGAATGAATTGGAGGACTTATCTGATAATCAGACCTTTGCTTCAATCATCCAACGAATATCTTCTGGAATTTCATGGTTCATTAACAACCTTAATTTTTCACACCTAGCACAATAAATTTTTTCAATCGCATTTGAAGGCAAAACGGGAAAATACTTTTTCAATTTTTCAAGAGTGGTGTCTATTTTTTAGATAAGAGAAAAGGAGATACAAAGAAAAGAGAAGGAATAAGAAATTGAACAAATATATACACAGATATCAATTATCATGGGAAACTGAAAGAACCGACATAAGAGTCACGGAGTACCGTTATCCACCATTTGACCGGGGTGAGAGAGACTAGCAAAAGAAAAGTCACACAAAAAAAACACAAAACAATGTGAGAAAAAAATAATCAACCTTTATCTATGGGATCACCCAATTCAATAGAGTCATTTTCAACTGAAACACATCAAAAGAACATTATAAATCTAAACACTTTTGTAGACATGATCAAGCAATTATTTTTTAAATAGAATAGAGATAAGCTTTATCATCCCATTTTGGTACACTTCTTCTCTGGCTTGCCTTCTCATGGAAGCTCTTATAGGGATTTTATCGACAGTGTGGACAAAAAAATTCTGGTAGAACTTCATCCTCTATTTTCATTATGGACTCTTCTTTAAATTCGAGTCGCTCAAAAATTCATGCTACCTTCTTCGCACCCTGCTCTTACCAACAAAGCCTTTAATATCCTGAGCATTCTTCCTCTAATGCGTTTACCAATCCACTACCTGAAGCATGATTGGGTAGAGGGTCTGTACTTCTATTAAGAGTTTCTTTGAACGTTATTCACTCAACTTTAATTAATTGTAGGAGTTTCTTCTTGAAAGCACTACAAGTATAAATGATATGTCGTGCAGTGCCAGCATGGTACTCGCAGGTGAGGTCTGGTATATACTAGCTGGGGTAAGGTGGTTGTAGAGGCATGGGTGGTTTAAGAGCTACATGCTCAATGCGTAGTAGCTTCTGGTACATCTTATTTAGGGGTAACAATTATGGAAATAATTGTTCCTTGACTCTTTGGTAGTTCTTCATTAGGAAATTTTCAGTTTGGTTCTTGATTAAGGCTTAGGTTTTCTGGCAGGAAATGAAGAGTTGAAATTGATGTTGATAATTTAGGATGAAACAGATGAAGTGTGGTAGCTTTTGAATTAGTTTTTCTTACCCTTGTAGCCACCTTCAATATGATCGACCTTCTTCGTTTTCCCTTTGAAGCTGTTTTTCTCAATAGGCGCAAATATTCTATCACTCTTTACTTATTGTTTTATACGCTCAGCTACAACTACAGTGTTAGTGAATTGTTGTGCTAAACTACCTATCATATGCTCGTAATATGGAGTTTTGAGCGTATTTGGGAATAAGGTAACTATTTTCTTGTCTAAAAATGGAGGATGTACCTGTGCAGCTAGATCTCTCCACCTCTAGGCATACTCCCTTATGTTTTCCTTGTCCCTTTTCTTTATATTAGACAAGCTGGTTCTATCGGGAGTGATATCCAAGTTTTAATTGTACTGCTTAACAAAAGCATCCACCAAGTCTTTCCATCTCTGAATCTTTGTATTGTCCAGCCTTATATACTAACTCAGTGTTGCCCCACTTAAACTATCCTGGAAAAAGTGCATTAGTAGAACTTGAGATGAGTGATAGGGCATTGTGTCATGGTGTATTTAATAAATTCAAAAACTAGGAACTTTTTTGGTAACACCATATTAGGGATTAAACACATCTTTACGACTTGTACTAGGTTGTACAAATCTACTCCTTTAACGACCTTTATTTTGGCTTCCAGCATTGCCATCTTATTTTGTTCAATGTCATCAGATGACTTTGTCTTGTAGAACTCGTTGGCAAATGTATTTACAACTGTAGGGGCTAGTGTCAGTGTTACTGAGTGCACAAATACTGGATTATGTTAGGTCTCTTAACTATGTTCTCTCATTCTTTCTTCGAGTTGAGCTGTTGTCGGGTTTAGAACAAAGGTGACGGGTTGGTTGGAAGGACCTTTACCAGAGACATTTCTAAGTGTTTGCTTAAATAAGATAGTGAGGCGAGCCATGATGGCCTTTAAAGACTCCAACTCTTATTGAAAATGAGCATCATAGTAGGCATGCTCCTCATCTTCCATGTTTCTTAGTCAGAGTTGGGTGTTGTAGACTTTGCGAATCAGAGCTCTCTGGGACCTATATTTCAATCTGGTGCATGTATGTATGTCATCCAAACTGAATACATATGTATGGATACAAATGTAAGTATGTGCACATCGGGTACGGATTAACATGTTTGAAAGACTAATCTATGACTTTTTTTGTTGAATATGGGCAAAAATCTTTCCCAAATCTTTATCTCGGTTAAATCTCATATAGAATTTATTTAAAGTAATCTCCTAACCTTGGTCCATGAAAATTATATCATCTCAGATTTTCACCTGTATTTAGGGGAAAAAAAAATCATGGTTTTAGCTCAGAAAATCCTACGAAGTTCATGATTATTGATCAGGTTTGCTTTGATGCAAAATGAATTATTAAAAAGTCCATACCATAAGGGAAGGTTCTAGGCCATTACATGAGGGTAAACTTTCTACTTGGTTTTAAAAATGTTTATGATCTACCAGTGACCACCTTTCGTGAAGGTAGTATAAGGATTTACAAGGAATGTTTGGGGCACGATATGACCGTCATTACTGAGTAAATACTCAGTTCATAATTGGATGTTGCACAAATTTGAACCCTGAATGAAAGTCATAAGACAAATTGCCACTCGTCACCTAACCTAAAATTAGGTCTATTCACAAAATTAAAATGCATGAGGGCATTAATTCATGCCCGATGTGCCTATGCATGAACAAGAAGTAAAAATACATGCTAAAGCAGTAAAAATATGAGCTGAAATTCAATTATACAGCCTTATATTATGCAAAATTATTGGAAAAACATGTGGGGGACCCATAAATATTTTTAAAATACCATTTGAAAAATTTAAAGTTTTTTTTTATATTAGCATTATAATATTATTATTATAAATTATATTAGGCTGGACCGGTCCAGCCATCCAGGCTGGGCTGAAATGGGTCCTGTTTGACTCAGTCGAGCTGGACTGACTAACGGCCCAACATATTCTTCTATCTTTTTTTTTCTTTTGGGTTTGGGCTAGACTCAGCTCAACAACCATCTGGGCTAGGCTAAAACAAGTCCGGCCTGGCTTGGGTGTGTTGGTTGATTGCCTAACAGGCTTTTTTCTTTTCTTTTCTTTTTTCATTACGGGTCAGACCTGACCCTGCCATATGGCTGGGCTAAAACAGGTCCAGCCCATTGTTGTTAATAGCATTTTGATATTTACATGTAGAACGTATTCTGCATATATTTAGGGGATGTTTGGGGAAGAAGAGGAAGAGCAAAGCTTGCCTAACCGGAGGAGAAAAGTTCTTGGCGGTGTTACAAAGAAGACCGGCGTGTGGTTGGTGACAGCAATGACGCCGGAGGCGTGGCAGAGGAAGTAGAAAAAGAGATTGTCGAGAGGAGAGGAAGAAACTGGGGAAAAGAGCTGATTTTTTCCCAACTTTGGACTCAAATTTTTTTTACGCTCAGGGCATGGAATCCGCCTCTATTTATAGGTGGTGGAATAGGGACATGTTGTTTTTACTGGTGCCAAATCTTGGCCCTCAACTCGAACTAGAAGAATCCCAATCATTTAAAGTTGCTATCATGAACTGTCAAATTTAAAAGCTAAAGGCTATGTGAGTTGACCACTTTAGGGCGGCACTAGACTATAGGGTTTTAATTTAGGGGTTTGGCTAAAGTTCAATTTGGTCCTTCAACTTTTAATATCTTTTAATTACACCCCTAATTAACCCTAAAATTCTCATTTTATACATTTTTGCCCCTGTCACACTTTAATGTAAGCCCTGGATTTCAATGTCTTTTTTATTTTGGTCATTGATCTTGGATTTATGCAATTTGACCCTCAATTGACCATTAAACTTTCAATTCTCTTTAATTTCATCCTTGTTTCAATCAATTGGGTCCTTAGAGTTCGAAGGTTTTTTCAAAATGGTTATTGGCTACGAGTTTCTTCAATTTAGCCGTTAATTGACCCCAAAACTATGATTTTTTTGCAATTTTACTCTTGATTTCAATCAATTAACTTGATAAAAATTAAATTTGGTCTCAAAAAATTTCAATCTTCTTAATTGAGCCCAAATTTAAAATTTCACAAATCAAGCCCCTCATAAAATTAATTTGACCTACTTAGAGTATAATTAAGTCATTGCACTTAATTAAATCCTTTAATTGGACGCAAATTAATTCTTGAACATAATTAAACTCTTAATGTAGCCCATGATTAAATCAAATTGGTCTATTAAAAATCTAATTATGTCTTTGGACTTAATTTTTATACAGATTTATCCAATAATCATTTAAATTAACATTGAATCTGCATTGTCTCTCCAGTTTTGGGCACAACCAAGTATGATAAAGCTTTCGACTTCATCCAAAATTACAGCTTAATTTTAAACATATTTGAAATCCTTCCTCAACCAATTTCTTCCTTATTATCAATCTTCTTGCTATTATTATTTATTTTTTATTTTTTTTATAGGGAAGGAAAAAAGGTAAAATTTAGGGAATAACCCAAAAATAGGTTATGACAACAGTTCCAATTCGAGCTAAGCTGAAATTGTTTCCTTCATAAAATAACTCTGGCTATGATCACACCTCACATTGGGGGCAAGTATTAGAAAATAATGATGACATGGTTGGAAAACCGAGAAAAAAGGTAGAATATGTAACAGCCTGATCCAATCTGTTGTATATTGTCCGTTTTAGGCATTTCCCCCTCATGGTTTTGTTCCTGGTGACGCGAGCCCATCACTGAGCTTGATGCCCCAAAACACGTATAACATGTTAGCAACCAGCACTATTAATAAGGCCAGCTATCAAACCCTTACCCGCCGATGTGGGATATTACAGAATACTTGTGAACAAAATCCGTAGAATCTTGATTGAGATCACAAGCCCAAAAAGAAAAGAAAGGGCCTTGCTAAATACAAATCTTGAAAACACACACGAGTATTTAAAACTAAGCAAAGGCTTCTCCTATAACTTTGACGAATAAAGAAAAGGAAAATCATTGAGGAATTTTCAATTGAAAGAAACATGTTTGGGTTTTCGATCACAAGCTTGAAGAAGAGAAGGGCATTGGGTAAAGAGATTTTAGGAAATAAAAGTCGATTAAGTGTTCGATTGAAGGTTTAAAGTGAAACGAAAAACCTGGAAAGATCCCTTTTCTCGACACCTAAAAGAGAAAGACCTTGATGGCATATCATAAGCTAAAAGAATAACGAAAGAGGATGAAATGACATAAAGAAGTGAAAGTGATCTTAGACCTATGAAGACTCTCAAACACCATTTGAGCCTATGAATTCCTTTTATTTGGTAACTATGAAACTCAAACTTCATTACATACCTTGAAAAGTACATTCTAATCAAGAAACCGAGAAAGAATGATAAATACGCTTTCAAACATGAGGAAACGTTCACGAGAGTCATGATAAAATGAATAAGTATTCGTCTTTGTTAAGAAAATTCAAATACTAGATTCAACAAGTATTTGATCCTTTTTTATCCCAATATAAAAGGGGTCATCTCTTAAACCAATCACCATGATGAAATACCTTTCTTCAAAGACTAATACAAATCATGAGAGTTACATGAACATTGTTATTTGACATGACTTTGAAAAATCTCAAACTTCTAAAAAGACAAAGTAAATCTTGTGAAATTCTTATTAGGGAAAGCACCCTAAAATAAAAACCAAATTTGTGTCATGTGTATTTGAGAAAAGCACACAAAAAACAACATTATCATAAGGCAAAGAGTTTTAATGCATTCCTAATTAGGATAGTATTCACCGTGGCTTAAATACTCACATAAAAGAGAATGCTACAAAGGCAACCTGATGCTCAAGATTTGAAAGTAACTCACACGGACTTGCTTGGGTAAATTGGAAGATGAGCTGGCAAAAGTGACAAAGCATAATTATTTGAACACATTTATCCATTAAATGAAAAGTTTTCTCATGCACCTGTTAATGAGAATAGAGTTGATGAAACTCACATTGAGAAAGTGAGGAGTAAGAAAGAAAGGAAAGAAACTTCCTTTGAAAATGATTTTTTCACTTATCTGGTAGATAAGGATCCAGTGACCTACTCTAAAGCTATCTCTTCCTTTGATTTTTTGTTTCGGAAAGAAGCAATTAAAGTTGAAATTGATTCGCTTTTACAAAATCAAACCTTGAAGATTGTTGATTTGCCCCTAGGTGCAAAACCTATTAGTTATAAATTACAACCCTCAACAACAAAAAAAAAAAATTGAAGAAATGGGGGGGCTATATTTCAAAATGCATGCATTGCATATGGTTTAACCTTTGAAATAGTATTGGTGCAGGATTCATCAATCAAGAGGAAAGGCGAAGAAATCTGCATAAGTGAATGGAAGTCGAGAAATGGAAAAGAAATCTCATCCATATGGAGTGGACAACTAAGATCATAAGACAATGCACTCGTTTTAAGAGTGTACCTTTGGGGGGTATTTTGTTTTGAATTTTGTTTTAGGAAAGTTTTGAAGGATTGTGATAAAAATCCTAGTTTGAATTTTAAAATAGGCACGTCACCCGTGAAAATAGATCAATTTTGGCGAAGCATGGATGCCTTTTGAAGTTATTTTTGAAATTTTAAAAAAGTAGATCGCTCGTAAAAATAGATTAATTTTTGAATTTCAAATTGGGTAGGTTGCCCGTGAAAATAGACCAATTTCAGGGAAGTATGAATATTTGCTGAAGTTCTTTTTGAAATTTAAAAAGGGTAGGTCGCCTATGAAAATAGGCCAACTTTTGAATTTCAAAATGGAAAGGTCGCTCGTGAAAATAGACCAATTTCAGGGAAACATAGGCGCTTACTAAAATTCTTTCTGAAATTTAAAAATGATAAGTCACCTGTGAAAATAAATCAATTTTAGGGAAGCAATGACGCTTGCTAAAGTTCTTTTGAATTTTAAAAGGAACAGGTTGCCCATGAAAGTAGACTAGTTTTTGAATTTTAAAAGCAAAGTCTGTAGATGCGTGGATCACCCAATAAGTTAAACATACACGTTTTCTTTACAAGCTCACTGTGCAAAATCTTGATGAGATTTTGTTTCGTAAGCATTGTAAAGATGGGGGCATCTGTTGTTACCTATTTTTTACGCTATAAAAATTAAACAAAAAACAAAAAAAGAAGAAACATAGAAAAAAAAATCCAAAAATATAAGAGGATGCACATGAAGAAAGCTTATCAAGGTTCTGGGCTAAATAGCCATCACTACAATTCCAAATTCTAAGTTGATCAAGTTAATATTTTTGGATAAATGACATATACATACCTTCAAATTAAGTAAGGTTGGATCCTAATAAAAAGTATACACTTCCTCTACCAACTTCAAGTGGTTTTTTTATGACATTTACATCGGAGTTGCTCTGGCGAAGCGTCAAAAGTGGTTAACTAAGTCGGCCAAAACTATGACACCTATTTTTCAAAAACCACCCATTATTTTCATGTGTTCACATTTAGAGCTTCTCAAAGGGTTCTTATCAATGACTTTAAAATCTCACTCTTAAGATTAAAAGGCGAAAAATAGCTCCTTGCCCTCCAAGTCTAGCAAAACCACTAAGCACCCCTGAAAACAAAACTACCATTGCAAAACAAGCCTCATACAAGAGCTTACACCTATTAGCTTTTGTCCATAATGCTCTTATTTTGATTAAAGGGATGAGCTTTGATCAATATTTAAGGGGATCCACCACAAAACCTAAAAAACCCCTAAAAATCAAAGAAAGAAGAAAAAAAAACATAGAGAAAAAATATGAAAAAATACCCTCTGGAAAGACACTTGTGAAGGTTCAAGAGCCCAAAATAGAAGGTTAAGTAAGAATAGAAAGTGAAAGGGAAAGAAAGAAGGAAAAGAAAAGAGAAGTAGCAGCCTATAGTCAGCAAGCTTGGAGAAAATATAACCCCATGAAAACTCAAGGGTGGAGTCTAAATGGCCTGTCTATTCATGCTTTATCAATGCTTGATGACATTTTTTTAATGTTTTTAGCATTATTTTGTGTTTTGGAATATATGTGGATTGATGAATGAAAATGTTGTTTTCTTTACTTAATCTTACTTTGAGTTAGTTGTTAATTTTTCCTTGATGTTTAGAATGGTGTTTGAATATTGTTCTTGCTGAAATGAATGTTTTTTTGGAATCTACCAAATATGGCAATAGGTGTTTGATGTCTATTTCTGGGTTGGTAGTTCATGTCCTGGGTTCCTGAACTTGGTTTTTATCCTAAAGAGTCATTTTTGGATTAAAGTTTGATATTTTGTTGGTTGTGAATTGGGCTGCAGTTCTTGAAGTTGAAATCATAAGCATGTTTTTTAATAATTTGATGTTATTTGTTGTTGTTTCTGATTCAAACATGTTTGTTATTAACAATGTGGTTTATATGGACAAAAGAATGGAAGTTTAGAGACCTAGAAGGTCAATTTCTGGGTTTGGCAGTAACCAATGTTTTCTGGGCAACCTGGGCTCGTGTTCTTCATATTTATCTAAAGAACATTGTCTTGAGTACTAGCTTTAAGCTTCTTTTTAAGTTTATTTTGATTTTCACATGTTTGTACATCATCATTACTCAATAATCTAGGTTGTTCTTGCATCAATAACATGATTTTAAGTGTTTTAATATTAGGAATTGGTTCTGGAACGAAACCCTCTTTCAAAAAAGTTGTATTGATTTAATGATAACCGTAGCAAGTGGACCTTTGCTTCTGGATCTATGCTTAATTGTGAACAAAACCTTGCATTTTATTACTTGAAATCTGTTCTAGTTTGATGTTTATATTGCTGGGCTTGATTTTGAATGTTCTTCTTATTTTTTTATTTTTTTTATTGTTTGATTTGTTTTTGTAAGAAATTTTATGACTTTCATGTTTTTTTTATTTTATTTTGGTTTATTTTTGGGTTGGATCTTGGTTTTTGATTCGACCCATGGTTGAATCGATGTTTTCGAGTCAACCCAATCAGGTCAAAATTAGGTCACTTTGTAAATGCATGTTTGGTTTTCTAATATTTTTATGAAAGGGTTTTTGGCCTTAGAAGTTGTTTAGCAAAGACACCCTTAAACTTATTTTGACTGTTTTGTTTTTGAATAAAAATGAGTTTTGCCAAACAAACCCCAAATAAATTCCAAAAAATTCTAAAAATATCTAATACAAATCTAAGATTATTTGTGGGTCCCTCACATCTTTTTCCAATATTTTTATTCAATGTCGGGACTGTATACCTACACTGTAATATGCGGGTCTGGTATTCAAATACCCGCTTTTCACTAAAATTTCAAAAAAAAATCAAAAAAATCTTCTCATTTCAAAAATATAAAAATATATTTTATTTGGTGTGAATACTGCTAAGTCTCTCAAAAAATAATAAAAAATCATATTTTGAAAAAATAAAAATATATGATGAGTTTGAGTATTTTTTTATATACAAAAATATCTTTGTATGCATTTTGGATTTAATAACCAGTTTATTAAATTCATGAGAACTTGGTCAATATTTCAATAACCCCCTTAAAAATTATAATTTATGAAAACAAATGGTCAACATTTTGGTATAAATGTTGGACCTCCAAGTAGGATTATATTTAAATACCAGGAGTTGGTTAGAAAATTCTCATAATTATTATGAATATTCACCTATTCTAATTTGGAGTATTTTTCACCACAGTACATGAGTTGTGAAAAACTCTTTCATCTTCCATGATAGGTGAACCTTGTCAGGGCACTTATATGGATCTTCTCATTAAAATTTATTTTGGCTTACAAGCCCATAATAAATTTGAAATGTTGAATTATATTTAGCAATAGACTAACCATTGGTTAGGAACCCATCAAAACCTTTAAACCACATGAAGACAACACAATGCAGTTTACCTCAAGTAATGTGCGTAAGAGGTGTTAATACCTTCCCTAGTAATAATCAATCTTTTACCCTAAAATTTTTTATAGGACCACTGTACCGGTATACCCGGGTCTCTTTCCATGAGAAGCTCGATTTGACCTGGTTTAACGTAAAAATAAAAATAGTTATTACCATAATTTTAAAACTCAATTCGAGGGTCAGCCCGGGGCAAGATCCAAGTTAGGATCAGGAGGGTCAACTCGGGTTGACCTGGGTCAATGTAAGAATAAAAGTTGTTATTATCATAATTTTGAAACCCGACACGGGGTTGACCAAAGCAAGGCTTGGGTCATAGGTTGGAAGGGTCAACGATTCTGTGACCCGTGTTTTATCTCTGGTCAGGTTAAGTCAAACCTTATTTTATTTTTAAAAAAATTGGACTAGTCCATGCCCCAGGTTAACTCGTCAGGTCAATCCTAGTTTTATAATTAGAGTTATTATAATATTATTAATTTCAACACTCAATGTAAACTAAAGTAAAAAATATATATATTTAATTATTGTTTTATATATGTAAGTTTGACAGTAATAAATATTAAGGATAAAATAGACTTTTTTTATTTTTATTTTGTCTTATTCATCATAATCAAGCAGAATACCAAGACAATCATTTTATCTTCACACCATTATCAAATACAATTATGTCTCCATTTTATTTTCTATCTTGTCTCCTTTGTCTTTATTGTTTATGTCTCTTATGTTCCAGAACAATAACCAAATATATACAAACTTTTTTTTTTATGGGATCGCAGCAGTGCGGTACTCAAACTAATTTTAAGAGGTGTTTGGAGTGAGATAGCGGTTGTTTTTTAAAGTGTTTTTTTGCTCGGAAATGCATCCAAATAATATATTTTTTAAAAAATATATATTTACTATCAGTATATCAAAACAAATAAAAAATATATATAACGAAAAAATATTTAAATTTTTTAAAAAATATCATTTAAAATGCAATCCCTACTAACCCTTTAGTGCCTGTTTAGGAGAGTGGTTGTGGTTGCGATTGATTTTCAAAGTGCTTTTCATGTCGAAATGCATCAAAATGATTTTTTTTTATTTTAAAAAAATTATTTTTAAAATTAGTGCATCAAAATAATTTAAAATATATATAAAAAATTAATTTTTAATAAAAAAATTATTTTTTATAAAACATGATTTGCACTGCATTCCAAAACTGTGCTATTAATGTCCAAAAGGATATGCGTTGTTTGTAGTGACGTGCCGTCTCTTAACTTTTTTTTATCAACAGAAATTGATTTCTGCTAAACATGATTGTATAACGACTAAACTTTGCTGCTAGCCAATGGTTTTCTTTATCGGTTGATGCCTGTGGTGTGCCATCTAGTCATCAATGGAAATGAGGACGGCCTGATCCCGACAAATCAAAGGTCCTTTATATTTTCTATGCTAAAAGCTAACAATTATCTAAATATATCTATTTATTATTGAATTGTGATAAAAGTAAATAAAAATTAAATATTTAAATGGAAATGGAAATTATTGATTAAAACTATTAAATATAATATTATAATAATTTGTTAGCAATAAATTCTATAACTAAAAAGGAAAATGAATTTGAATTTGAAATATTAAATAACTTATAAATATTAAATATAATATTATAATAATTTTTTTGAATTTGTTTAAAATATTGAATTTTGTTGAGGCAAAAACATGTTAAAATTGAAAACACAATGGTTAATTTGGAAAAATTCCCACAATAGAGTGGAATTTGATGATTTTGAGTCTAAAATCATGCGCATTATTTTTGTTGCATTTTCATGTTTAAGTAACTGAGTATACAGCAAAAACAAATTACAAAATAATCATTAAAACTAGAAATTAATTTATTTAAAAAAAACATGGAATTAAAAAATATTGTAACATTGTTTAGGAAACTATAATAATAATTTTGCATTTTTTGAGACTAAAACTAACATAAGTTTGATTAATTGATAATATTAGGATTTAATTAGAAAATAAATAATACGTTGGAGGACTTGTTTTTTAGTGACTTCATTGAAGGAAAGAAAGCACAACCATACGAACAAAATTTGATGATTTTTTTTCTTTGGAATATTAATAAATAAAATAATCAATCATCAAAATCAAATATTTTGAAAATAGATCAGATTGATAAAAAAAAAATAAAGAAAATTATTGTATACAACAATAAAAAAATATTTTAAATAATATATCAATTAAGAATATTTTTAATGTAGTGGGAAATATATATTGTTCTTTAGAAGGACCCACTTCATTTAGTTTGATGGCTAATAGGAACGTGTCACGTGTCCAATGACTGTCCTCTAGAGTCTTGACACATGCTGAACAAATGATTACAATTCAAATTTGACCTCCCAGCCATAAATCTAAGGACTCAATTTTGTTTTTTTAAAAGCACTGGACTGGAGTGCTAAGATTGCAATTTTTGAAGGATGAAAAATGCCATCGAACCTATTCCTATCCTAAAAAGACCTTAACTCCTATGCTCTCTCTCTCTCTCTCTCACAAGCTTTAACACATAAGCGAAGACAAGCTCCCAAGTGTGAACTAAATCTTGTACATGGAAACTGACCTTCTAGATAGTCCACCTCCATTCTCTCTCTCTGGCCCCTTCTCCTTCCTACCCCACTTCCAAACCGCGTATCGTTGTCATTTTTGCTCAACTGCAAAATCCAAACCACTATTTTGAAAATAAAATCGGGTGTTAGCTCTAGCGTACGTGTCATGGTCCGAGATTGTCAAATCTTGGCTCATGGTCCCTCATGAGTTTTTTTTTTTTTTTTTTACACAATAAAAAAAACTCCTAAAGTAACACAATTAAAAAATTAATTGGAAAAATTAATCTTGGCTCATGGTCTGAGATGGTTGTTGATTATGCATTAACAAAAATTATATATTTGAAATGTTAGTATTGATTTAGGTTAACTTATGGATTATATTAATTACATAAATTTTTAGTGGATAGTTTAATTATTTTGTTAAATAAGCAATTTTGTTATTGTTGTTGATTGTGAATTTAAAAGACTATGTAATGAGATAGTTAGTGTTAATTTAGGTTAAATTATGAATTATATCAAATAATAATACTAGCTATGAAATACATGAATTTGTTTGATAATTTTGTTATGGTACCAGAATTTGATAAATATAGGTGTTCATTGATTAATATATGAATATAGGTGTTCACCGATTAATTTAAGTTTTGTTGATAATTGATGCACTTATATTGTAATATCCCACATCGGCGGGTAATATCTTGCTAATGGAGTGGGGTGTTACATTTATTAACCCCTAGATATTAATAAAATAGAATTATGTTTTGTTGTGTTGTTTGACAGAATGTTTGATAATTTAAAAATATTATGCTTCCATAGTGGTATCATTGTCAATACTGACAATGGTATTGCTTATAATGGAGGAAACCATGAATTCCTAACTACTACATCACACATGTCCCTCAATGAATTATCAAGAATGTTATATGATCGACTTAGCTGTAATATGTTTGAAATAAAAGTTGAAAGTACTTGGAAGATGTTGCAAACTAAAGTTAGTTAAGCTCGTTATGTCGATGTACCAATATGTAGTGACGGGAGTGTGAATTCAATTTTTGGGTTTGCTAGGATTAATGAGATTAATATGTTGAAACTTTACTTAAATAGTAGACCTAGACGAGAAAACTCTTCTAGTATGGAGTTAACCCGGTTTCCAAGTAACTCTTAGAGAACTACTTATGCATCACGAGCAGATGATCCATCTAAGTTAGGTAGTAATGCTAGTAGACAAGTGTCGATGCTAAAAATTGTTAATATGAAACCTCGACTGGGTATGACATATGTTTCGTATTGCTATGAAGAATCAGAGTAAAGTGATAACGAAGATGAGCATCACATTGATAGAGTTGTGGTTGATGGGGAAGATGGGGATGCTGAGTTAGTTGAGCATGTTAATCAATATATGACATCTCCTACTTTTGAATTTGAGGTTGTTTATATGGATGACCAATATGAATGCAATAATCGGGTTGATAGTCATGGTTGTATATCTATACTGGTAACTATGCAAAACATATCCCAAATAAAGAAGATGAATTGCCGGGTGTCTTCTATTTCTTCAGATATATGTATTTTAAATTATTTGATTACTAGAATTAATGATTTTAAATACTAACTTATAATTCATGAATGTCTTGGGTATAAATGGTAGTAAGAGGTGATTGTCTGTGAAGATGTCGATAAGATGAGATGCATTGTAACCAATACCATGCTTAATTTATGTCATGACAGACTTCAAGATGTTGAGCGTCTTGAAATAACATTAGCAGAAGATAAGATTGTTCATCAAGGGAGTGTCAGGGATGTTGGTCCGTCCACGAGCATCTCAAGCCCTCCCATAAGCTACCCAGGTCTATCCACGAACTGGAATGATATTGTTCATCCGTAAACCTATATGGATATTACAGACCCAACCTCGAGTTGAACGAGCTAGAGAGGTTATTAGATATAATTACATGTTATTATATGTTATGATAATTATGAATAGATATATAGTTAGTTTAATTTTTAATAAAATATTATATTGTTTTAATTGTCATTGTACATTTATTATTTACGATTGAATATATTATACGCTATTTATGTGAATTGTGTTTTAATAATAAAAAATTAATTATTTATTATTGTGCAAATTGCTATTTGTTTTTTAGAGAGTTAATGGCAGAATAGACTGTTCTAGATGTCTCTATTAGAAGAGTCAAATATATTACCTGCGAAACATAAATTATAAATGTCATGTGTCTCTTTGAACTGTGATAAATTTCTAATTGTTTCTCTGTTATTTTACAAATTAATTGTTTTAAATGTGGGAACTTATCAAAGCACTCGTCCCCCCTCCCTATCTATTAAAAGCTATATGGATTAGGATTACCCGATCGTTAATGGTTAATGACTCTTTATATATATATATATATATATATATATATATATATATGATTTTGCATTACAATCTGACTGGATCTACTGTTGCTTGATTAATTTAGTTTTTTTTGGGCTTTTAAGCCCTGATTTTATTTTTTAAAAAAAAAGAAGGGAAAGAAAGACTCAAATCAGTCATCAAATCAAATTTATCATAATCAGCAGCACGCAGATGAAGCTGACTAGAGCTCATTCAAAAAATCGTAAGCAATCTCTCCAGCAACGTATCTTTCAAAACTAAGTTAGGAGTAGGTAGATTCAAGTGCCTATTGCATGCTCCAGGGGACACCATTATTATGCTTTCTTGAAGAATTCCACTTTGAATTGGTAGTTTTGTCCGTTCAAAAAGCCATTGAAGCTTGAAAGGTTCGATCCCCATGAGAAGTACGGCAGCTCTATAATTTGTACCGATTCTCAATAATGTTTCTAGCAATTGAGCGCATCTTCCTCTTTGTGATCCTTGCCCTCCAAACAATAATAATCTCTTACTCCGAAAGAATGTAGGTTAATTAATCAAGTTTTAATTTTGTTTTTTTTTAAATTATTAATTTAAATATTATAAATTTAAAAATTATTAAATGCTTATACAATCATTCATTTCAACATCTTAAATGATTAGTCGAAGTACACGTGAATTTAGAATTTTCTTTAAAGAATTTTATTTCTTATTTTTTTTTGGTAAGCTAATCCCTAAATCATTCAAATTTTACATATGGGAGTGGAGTGAGTGAAGATGAATTATTATTATTATTATTAATTTTTATTTTTATTTTGGTCTTTTTATTCTCTTGTGGTTGTGGGGGGAATTATGGGGATAAAGCAAATACATTGAGCTAACGACTTTCTATTAGGATTATCTCAACATGTTGATCTGGACGTGGCCACTTATTTAGCATGGGGTCAGCCTCCATTAGTGGTTGCTGATGGGCTCTTCAATAGAATGGTCTTCAATGGGATGGATTCCTTCAATGTTTACAACTCATCGTGTATGTGATCAAACAGCATTACCCACCACGTTAAAACACAGGCTCCAATGTCATTAAGGCCTTACAGAGGCACTGATTTTGAAGGAAAAGAGAGGAGAATCTTCTCATCATTTCTTAATTACAACTCTAAATAAGAATTCCCCCCACCGCTCGTTCTTGGATCTCAGGGGGTGATGTGTAGCGACAACAGTGCCTTTGAATTCCTTCCATTTTAACCTCTGATATTCCACTCACCTCACACTTGCCAGTCTAACCTCTTTGCAAAGAAAGTGGTGCGCTCGCCTTCGATCATATTGGCCTTTCAGAAAGTAGTGCGTCAGAATTCAGCTTCAGTTTCGTCAAAAGAAACTCCAGATACTATTTTTTCACGGTGGAGCCCATTTTTGGTCAGGAGCAATAACCAATAATATTGCATAAGCAAATATATATATATATAAAATAAAACCCTTCGGACTCTGGGACATCCCTGTAACTTCATTTTTGCTCAAAATTGCTTTCATGGCCAGGCAGAGGTAAATAGAACTCCGATGCTATGGATGAACATCAATTTTGGAGCCATTCACAACAGTGTATGGTTTCAATGGATAATTATCAATATTGTATTTTTCGGGGTCCAATCGTGATAGGAAAGAAAGCTTTCAAGATCCACTAATTAACGTGACTTGCCGTCACAGCTCTCTCTGTCCTTTCGGAGCAATTTAGGCCTTCTATGGAGTACAAAACTGCAGCCAAGTCCGCAAGGTGCGGTCATGTTGAATGGATAGCCATGGGAACTATAACCTTGACGAACAGGAAATAAAGCTGTGATCCTCACACCAAACAAAACACAATGCACCACCCTGCTACTTTACGCAACAGAAAGCATACAATATTGTTGAAATACCAGTGATCTTATGCAAACGCTCGAGGAATGAAGAAGAGGATCAGAATAGTTAAGGAACTAAATGGGGAAAAGTTTCCAATTAAACTCTAAAATCTTAAACCCAGCTTCCACCCATGCCTCTCTCTTCAATTATTTCACCGATAGATCTGAGATCATAGTTTAAGGTTCCTCAAGGAGTAACAATTTATGCTCCTTGGTACTAACAACACTTTCGAATGCTGGCAACACAGTCAATTAAACAGCAAAGAAAGAAAATATCACTATACTATATCTGTTACTACTTGTACCAAAATAACAAAACACAAGCAACAGATAACAAGATACCATGGAATCATGAATGACAAGCGTCACAACGAGGAAGCTGAAATTACTAGTCAGAGAGCGGAGCCAACCACACAATCTTCCAAACAAGCTTGCCATTGATTTCTTGAGTATATTGCAACCTGTAAATGGTTGTGCATACATTAGCTATTAGCCAACTATCATAATATCATTTGATATCCAAAACTCTTTTGGGTGTAAATCCCAATTCCCCGTGTCTTCTATAATTATAAGTTCTTTCATACTCATGGAATCCAATTTCTCAATCATATTTATCATAGTATGCAAAACACGGTACTTTCCTGCATGAATTATTTTTTTATTCCTGAAAAAGCCACGTTCCTAACATATATTATAACATTGTGATTCAGTCAAGCATTCAATGAACATAAGAGACACAATATGATTTGGGGGATTGTTAATAAACGTGCTTCATTCATTGTTGGCATGCAGATAGAAAAATGCAGCTCAAGAAATGACATGAAACAAACCTGTCATGCAAATGAGAATGTTGTCCTTGCCAAAACTCGAAAAGTTGCGGTTTAAACCTATACCCTCCCCAGTGTTTAGGTTTTGGAATCAAACTTCTGCACTTAGACAACAGAGAAAAAACAACTGATTTTATCGAAACTTCCTTCGTAAACAATCATATTACTTAAAGTAGAAAATGCAAACTACTTCTCTTAGTATACAAAGAAACCATTTTCTGAAGAAAATAGTAACAAAAATATTGGTTTCAGGACTGTCTTGTTTGCCACAATAAACAGAGTTATATTACAGAATTGTAAAAGTTAAAAATTTGAAGCCAAGATCAGAGGAAAATGAAGAGAAGGGCAACTCACCCATCAGAATGTTTTTCCTCTAATTCTTTGTATGTTTGGTGTAGAACATGCGTTCCAGGAATTATAGTACTCTGAAAGGAGAAAGAAGATGATAACCAAAGCTTACACCAATCTTTTGATGTAGTCAATACAATTTAATATAAGAATAAGAGGAACCTGATTGCTAACTATTGCTCCAATTTCACTTCCTTGAGGACAGCTATATATGTACTGTTCAGATTCCTCATCAGGAACTTTCTGCACAGATCCTTCCACTCGAACCTAAAAATAAAAATCACAGTTACTATTCTTATAGGCAACAGACCAACTGCTGGATCAACTTCATGATTGTATAACAATTAATGGGCTATAGAACCACGCCTAAAGTAGAGTGGAAGGATAGCCTAAATATCATGCAATATATGGATAATGGTAACATTATATGATGGTCATAGTTAGGCAACATGAATTATCGAGGCAGTGCGAACATCATTCTCTTGACAATGGAAAAAACCTTCTCCTACTATTTCTCGTGAGCAACAATGTAGCATTGTTCTCTGGGCTAATCAATTATGTCCCATATACAATGATGACAGACCCACAGCTTTAGATACGGGATCAGTATGTGTGAAGAAAACTAAATTAAATTGAGTATAAGCAGAATGTGATATCATCCTGCAGCTGCTAAACATTTACTGCCAGTGTAGCACTGGATTCAACACTGGACTTTTGAGGTTAAGTTTACACATTATTTTAATCATCTGAGTGAACTTTAACTAGAAAAGATAAACTGCTCCATGGACAAATAGACCAACTGAAGAAAATGAAACTCCACGGTCATATTTTCCATAAACAGATGTGACTGTAAAAGGTGCAGAGAGTTTACAGCGCAGATCTACCAGTAGGCAACTAAGTAAACCACAACCCAACAATAATGATCACAAGAAAGCCCATGAAACCCAAAAAAAAGGGTATTTTTTGGTTTCATTGATCCATAAGAATTCACACTTTTTGTCCATTCTCAAATGCCTGAAGGACCGCACGGGTGAATATCAAATGCCCATCAGTGTCTACTGGATCGATATATAATCTAAGCTCACATACAGCATACAACAATGAATATGATATAAATACAATTCCTCCTACCAGCCTTTTGTTTGATATATCCTCAAGGCCCCCTTCCCCCAAGAGAGAGAGAGAGAGAGAGAGAGAGGGCAAGAAGGATTCAAGTTCAAGTCAATTCAAAAGGCATGAAATACCTGCGGATTAAGACCATCCCAGTAGAAAAGGAGTGATGCATGAGGATTTTCAGATTATTCATGTGCCTTTCGACTTTCATAATTGGTGTACCTTAAAAGTGTAAGATTTGCAGCAATATTAAAAACCATGAGAAGTTTTGGAACCGTTGCTAATCTGATAATTTCCACGAAAAAAGCAGAGCACTTACTAAAAAAACCCATCCTTGTCGACTCGTTTCAACAACACAATTCTTGATGAGCTGTTGCAAATGGTAACATAACAAGTAATGGTTAGGTAAACTAATTCCATCAATGAAAAAAGTTTCACCAGTCATTTCTGCATCTTTACAGACATCAGACAATTTTGAAAGAACATTCAAAGTGCAGATGTGTTGGGATCGGTTGATCTTTTCCCGGAGGCTAAACACAAGGTTTAACTTGTTTCAGCAACTCGCCTGCATCCATAAAGTAGCCAATATTATTAGATATAGAGAAAGCTACAATTACACAACAATGGAGGAGTCAACTCAACTCCATGCTCTCTCACTCACTGTGCTGCTGCAGCCACTACTGCTGCCCTCTAGCAGCTCACTCATCTCTTTTCTCCTCTCAATTGGCTCTACATTTCTGCTAGTGCTTGCCTCTATTTATAGCTGAAAATTGGGAGCAAACTTCTCCATTTTCAGCCAGCATTTCTACCAATAATGGAAGAAATCCAGCCTGACTGCTGGCTAGAAGTGCACCTTTTGTCTCCTTACCCAACAATCTATCACTTAAAGACAACATGCACAAGACATGTCTTCTAACCTCAAAGATTTACTAAAGTTCAGTTCTCATATGCATGACTAACTTCCACTTAATTTGAGTAACTGTCACTTAACTAACTCCCACTTGATTTAAGTGGTCTGTTAAGCCCATGCTCATTATTGCACCTCCTTGCACTTCATCTAGGCTGCATTTTCTTGGTAATTTGGTGGAATCTCTTCATCATCTATGAGTTTGGTCTCCAATCCCGAGTGCAGCAATACCCATTCATGTATTACAATATGATCAAAAACACACCATTCTTTCAACCTACTTATCTAAGAGTTTGTGCCTACCCTTTACTCCATCCTAGAAAACACGTTTTACTACTCCATGAGTTATCTGCTCTTCATCTAAGAATCTAACTAGCTCTCTACTTTTATCATGGGACAGCTCATTGAAGTCAATTCACGCTTGTCTTCATATTTTAAGTATTACAATGTCATTAAAAGTTCACCATTCTTACAAGAGTCTGCTTGTCCAGAAGTCTGTGCATATCCTCTGCTTCTACCTGGTAGTCGCATCTTATTTCTCCACGATTCATCCACCCTTCGTCAAGAGCAAATGTTATCTAACTCATTGTACTTCATCATGAGAACAATATCAATAAAAGTCAATTTGACACTTGTCTTCATATTTGTCCTAGCCAATACTCTATCATTGACCATGCACCTAAATGCTATACAAGGTAAGTATTAATGGTAGATTTACAGCATTTAAATGTTATATAAGGTAAATAAACATCCCTAAAATAGTACAAATCAAATCCCTAAATTATCTCCATAACGTCCCCTCTCAAATTGATGCTAGTAGATTAAGAAGCATCAATTTTTCAACCAAGAACTGATGTCGGTGCTGAAAAAGAGCTTTATTGAAGATGTTTGTAGTTTGATGTTCGGTGGAAATGTGAGGAAGAGTAATCATATGTCGATCAAAGGATTCACATATGGAATGACAATCGATTTCGATATGTTTCGTATGCTCATGGAAGACAAGATTAGCAGCGATCTGAATAGCACTGGTATTATCAACATGAAGAGGAGTAGAATGATCCTAAGGAAAACCAAGTTCACCCAATAACCCACGAAGCCAAGTGATCTCAGAGCAAGTGGAAGACATAGTGTGGTATTCAGACTCAGTGGAGGACTTGAAAACTTTGTCTTACTTCTTACTCTTTCAAGAAATGAATGCATTGCCTAAAAACATGCATCATCCAATAACAACACGATGAGTATTTGCACATCCAACCTAGTTAGCGTCACTATACTCCACCAACTGTAAGGAAGATTCCTTAGGAAAGAATAACTGGTGTGTAAAGGTGCCCTTTAGATATTGGATAATGCGACGAACAGTAATTAGGTGTAGATTTCGAGGGGTCTACATAAATTGACTGACCTGTAGCACAACAAAAGAAATGTCAGGATGAGTAATCATCAAATAGTTCAAACTCCCAACAAGTTGCCGATACAAGGATGGATCTAACAGGAGGTTGTCTTCCTCTTGATGAAGCTTAAGATTTACCTCAAAAGGAGTAAGAACGGAACTACCCAATTGGAGACCAGTTAAACTCCTATTAGATCTCTTTTGATTTTTCAAGATCAGATCTTAATCTTTATTGTGGGTTGCGTAATTATGAGGTTCACTCCCTAAAATTCAATTTTATTAGTTTTAATATCTTTATTTTTTATCTATCTTATCACAACAAAATAAAAAAAATATAAAAAAAATAAAAAAAATAAATGAACTTTACTAAAAGTATATTGTTTTTATAAATTTTTTATTTTTGAAAATACATAGGAAAATAGGAGTCAACATGGTAACATGACATATCTAATGAATGTGTTTTTTTTTTTTTTTTTTTTTTTGATTTTTATTGATA
>Ga0325403_1000258_pt1 | contig 33266 bp, 23 predicted proteins | sample PopdelMetagenome_19_FD_205665 | JGI IMG/M metagenome (GOLD analysis project Ga0325403, IMG submission 205665) | Populus deltoides microbial communities from Bellville, Georgia, United States - Xylem-PdKOR-R4 | ecosystem: Host-associated > Plants > Phyllosphere > Stem > Wood/Secondary xylem... | reverse complement strand
TATTTCTGAAGATTATGAAATGCTGCGTATTTTTGAATAAATTATTATTTTGATATGTCTGTTTTGAGGCTTAGCGCGGGCGAGGTGTCCTTCCGGCACCGCCCCTGCGTTGCCGGTCATGGACCCGAGATTCGGGTCGTGACACTATGAAAGAGAAAAAAAACATAAAATATTACATCTTTGATAAAAAAAAAATTCCAAGTAAAAGCTGTAATTTTTTGAACCACGATGTTTTGATTTTTAGGTGAAATTGGCAGGTTGGTGTTTTGTTTTTTTAGAAAGTAGTGTTTTTATAATTAATGGGTTTAATTGGTTGGTAATTGTGTCAATTATAGAGCTAGGTGATAATGGCACAGAATGTGTTCTCTTCTGGATTGTGGTGCTATTTTATTTTTTAATCTAAATTAGCAAAGTTAAAGTATGCTTTCTTATACACAAGTAAAATCATAAGCAATTCAGAAAGTTATGCATGTTTAAAATCACTAAATTTTGCAAAGAAATTTAGGTTTTTCTTCATTTTTTTTACGCACTCTTCTTTTGTCACCTTTTCTTTCTTCTCTCCACTCATTTTCTCTCCACTCTCGGCCTCCCTTCTATTTTTCTTTTTTGGTCGTGACCCTCCTCTAATTTTCTAAGGGCTGAAACTTTGTCCTCTTTTGTTTTCAACTCATGACTCACTTTATTTTCACTTTTCCTCACATTCTCACCATGTTGTTCTGCTTGTTCTTTCACTTTGGCTGAATTGAGTGCTCCTTCTCATAGCTTTTTGTCAACTGAATTTGATCTTCATACACTTGCTTTGATGTTAATGGGGCAAATGTATAAATTCTACCTCTTTCTCCAATGAATACCTGTTCTTAAACCCATCATGCTTGGCCAAGGCCTCCATAGTAATAGATGAGTAGCATGCATAAACACAACATCACATAATACTTTATCCTTATACTTGCCTACTGAAAAAGAAATCATCCCTTATTTATTCACCCTAACAACACCACATTCATTCAACCATTGAAGTTGATAGGGCCTCTCAGGTTTTATGGTATTCAATCCTAACTTTCTAACCAAAGTAACACTAGCAACATTAGTACAATTACCACTATCAATGATCATACTACATACCTTATCATTGATTAGGTATCTAGTATGGAAGATGTTCTCCCTTTGTTGCTGCACATCATCCTCCTTAGTCTGAACACTGAGCGACCTTTTATTCACCAAAACTTTATCACCAACAACATACTTTAAATTACTAACATCCTTAAGTGGTGGCATGTCATTACAATCAGACTCCTCACTAGTGCACACAATCTCCCCACCATCCCTTAGAATCATAACTCGATGATTTGCACACTCTGATGCATAGTGTCCCAATCCCTGACACTTGAAACACTTTATATCATGATTACGCTTTGGTTGGACTTCTCCCTTAAGTTTTTGATCACTAGCCAAAATCTACTTCTTCATGGATGTAGGTTCGACAACCTTAGAACTCACCAAAGGCTTCGATGGTGCATTACCCTCTCTCCTATAATTCAACTTCTAACCCGAAGAAGACCCTGAATAAGCTCCAGATTGTGTACTACCCTTTCTTTTCAACTGTCCTTTAACCTTAATTTCCAAATGCACTAACTCTTCAAATTCAACATAAGATTGTAACCCCACAACATTAGCTATGTCTCTATTCAAGCCATTCAAAAACCTAGACATAGTAACTTCCTTATCTTCATTAACATTAGCTCTAATCATAGTCACCTATAATTTTTTTTGATACTCCACACTCTTACTACCATGTGTAATCATTTGTAAACGATTAAACGACTCCCTATAATAGTGTTTAGGAACATGCATCTTCTTCATTATTGTCTTCAACTCCTTCCACGTACTAACTGGTCTTTCTCTATTCCTTCTTTCTACCACCAATCTCTCCCACCAAACTATGGCATAATCAGTAAACTCTACTACAACTAACTTAACCTTCTTTTCTTCAGAGTACCTATCGATGTCAAAAATCATCTCCACCTTTTTTTCCCAATCTAAGTAAGCTTTTGGATCAGTTTTTCCCTTAAAGGCTGGGAATTTTAACTTAATACTACATCACCCTATTCATTAAAATCCCCTTTATACTCAAAATCCCTATGTGGCTGAATATGTCCCCTCCTTGGTTGATTCTCATACCTCTCTCCCCTATGTGTACAAAATCCACTACCACAGTTAAGATCATCCTCGACTTCATCTGGAGAGTTTCTAGCAACACTCTCCTTCTTCCTAGCTTTTCTACCCTTTTTCCTATGTCCCCCATCAGACCTAGTCTTTAATTTTTCAATCCTAGTCATCAGCTCACCAAACATAAATTTCATCTGTTGTTGTATTCTCGAAAGCCCATCTTCTGGGATTTCACCTTCCTTTTATGACACATTGTTAGAAGACATTTTTTTTTAAACCTATAAGAAAATCATTAGCAATAAAAATAACACCTCACACACTCGTGTTTCACACAAATTTATAGGCTTTTCACTCTAATATGCTCCCTACGCCTTTTTCCACTCAAATTGCCTTTATTTAGTTCTTGAAATCACTTAGCAACAATTCAGAAAAGCAACAAACTATGCAATGAATCTATAAATTTGATATAGACTCAAGAAGCAAGAAATTTATGAAACTAACGAAACGAAACTACGATGACAAATTCACGAGTAGCAATGCAAATTTGTGCCAGTAATATGACGATTCGAAGACGCGAAATAAACTAAATGGAAGCAATAATACTAAAGGGATTTATTATCTAAACTGAAAATTAAATCAAGCAATGATAGAACCTGAAAAAAAAATTAAAAAGCAACACAAATTGCTAATGACCAATTTTTGTTCCCTAGCTCTTGGCCAACTCTAGAATGTTTATTTTCTTCTCTCTTTTTTTTTGGCGGCAACAATCAAATTTTTCAAGATCAAGCCCTTTTTTTGTATACCAATTTGGCAATCAAGAAGAAAAATTCAAGAACACACATTTTTTATGTATATATTGCAGCAAGATCAAGAATTCAACAAGAACACTACTTTATGATTTTGTGTTCAACAATTCAAAAGGATGCAAGGACCTTTTTTTTTTTTAATATATGTGGCCGAAAATAATGAAGAGAGAAAAACAAATCAAGAAACAAAAGACACAAATTGAAGGATATAACCTATGATTAGACCTGCTCTGATACTAACTGATGCGAACCCTAGTGGAATTTAATGAAATTCGCGAACCCAAGATCTATTTAATCCAAGTTTGCTGAAAATAGGATGAGCTTATTACAATGAAAGACTTGCTCCAAGGCAACAAGACTATAAACCAACCTAAACATAACGCCTACACCTGGAGGCGAGCAAAAAGAGTATAAATTCACAACAAAAATAGGTCAATTCTTTAAAGAATTGAAAGTTCAATCAAGAACCTAGATTGATAACAAAAGGTCGGCAAAAATTAGTATATTATTAGGCAACAAAGTATGCAGAAAATTATTCTTAAGAGTATTTATACCCCAAGCCAAAAATCCTAGTTTCCCTAGTGGGTCACATATAAACCCAATTTAAATAATAATCAACCTAAGCTAAAACTAGCCCAAACTAATTAAAATAAATAAAATAAACAAGTATGAAACCCAAACAAGTGTTCCCTCATAAAATAAAGAAAGTTTAATAGCCTAACTAATTTAATTAGACAAGTTTGATTATTTCCGCATTCTGTCTAGCAGTAGTAAAACCCAACTTCAAACGGATGATTCTCTCTCGTCTTAAAGAATTAGAAGGCGTTCCATATACCGTTGGAAAGGTATGGAAGTCTAGTTTCCAGCCCTACTAAAATCACCTCAAAATTTAACATGTAGATCCAGTTATGATAAAAAAGGTAGCGAAAGGTCAAACTGTCCGAATCGAGTCTTCTTCTCCCAATCCTTGTGTAATGGTCTTGGTTCCACCAATAAGCCCCGCTTGAACATGAATCAGATTAATCATGACTTGCTCTTTATTATTTAATATCCTTTTGAGGTCCACCTTAGCCCACGTATCTTGAAGAAGTTCATTAAAAGCTTCTTTGAACCTCTTGGCTCTAAGCCTTGTAACTGGACCAACCAAAAACTCCAATGGATCCTTTGGTTCTAGGATCACATCACCTTTGCTGCCCCTTTTAGAGAGAAAAGGAAAGCTTTCAACTTAACCTGTTCTTCATCAACTTCGTTCGGTTTCATGCCAACACAAACCATGTGGAACTCCTTGAGATAAGTATGAGGATCTTCTCCTGCAAGTCCATTGAATGTTGGTAGCAAATGTATAAAACTAGACTTAAGCTCGAAGTTTACATTGTTGTCGATGTTTCTGCACAATGGTTGATTTTCCACGTTAGGTGCAGCAAGCTTCTTGAGTGTCTATTATCGTGCAACAACCATGTTGTTGACGCAAGCTTCCTTTCGTAACCTGCGTAAAGTGTTTTCTATTTCGAGATCTACCTGCACTTGTCTTTGATTAGTAGAATGCGTTACATGCATAAATCGTCAAGAAAACACAAGAAACTAAGCACACAAAAGATTGAAAGTAGTGCAAATTGAATGAAAATCCTACACTAGAAAACCAAAACCGCCTAAAAACCCTAGAAAACAACAGAATTTGACCTCGATAGAGTGGGGCTAGTGGCTAAAGACAACTAGTCCTGTTCAGAATGTTGTTTCCCTTTAGGGAACAAAAGGCCAAGTTCTAATTCCACCAAAAAATCTGTTTTGAACAATACAGCTGCTATATATGAACAATACCGCTGCAAACAAAAATTTTGTTTCATCTTTTTAAAACAAAATAAATAACAATCACAACAAATAAAAATCACAGCACAAGAATCAACTAAAATCTCTTCCCTAGCAATGACGCCAAAATTTATTGCGATGTCACGGTTGCACAAATGATTGCCCTAGCTTAAAACATAACACATAAGATAATATAGAGCAAGCAAAAGATCGATCCCATGAGAAAGGTTCAAGTCATATTTTTATGCTATATGATATGCAATTTTTGGGGGGGGGTGGAAGTTGTCTAGGCTAAAGCAAGAGAAAACAGAAAACTATCATGCGAAAGTAAATAAAATCAGAAAATTATCAAAAGAACAAACCTTGGTTTCAAGTAAACATCCACCTATGGAAATCAGAATTGATCACTAAAACAATACATCAATTTTATATTCTGAATATTTATCCTTTCTTAACATTAGTTAATTAACGGATCTGCCATATAACCAACCTTAACCATCAAATAACCACAATGTCCATAGTAGTAATTTAATTGAATGACAGCCTTAAGAACTAGATAAATTGATTAATCTTGACAACATGACTGTCCAAGTCTATATTTGATTTGTTCGAATGTTCTCCCTAAGGTTAATAACATAGATTCGCCATAATTATTAAACTCAGTTGCTTCGCAAGTTCATATACCATAACTCCAGTTTTGATATCAAACTTAGCAATAGATTGTTTACAATAATAACTTAAAGTCCGCTCTAGCAATTAAAATAAATAATCATTGGAAAATTAAGCATAGGAGAACAAACATATTCATCATATAAACTGAAAAGAAAAGGTAAAATAAATTTTACAGTTCTTGAAATCTGAAGGTTTTCGTATCCTTGCATGTCTACTGAACAATTAATAAAAAAGAAGGAAGAAAACATGAATTCAGGTTTGTGGGAGAAAGGGTTTGTGTTCCTCCATTTCTAGTCATCACCCTCTCTTCTCCTCTTTCCCTTCTCTCTTTCTTTTTATATCCTAGGAAACCAAAGTCTCTATTTTACAAAATAGTCCTCCTTTAAGTAGACAATTTACGTTTAAGTACTTCAATAACTATTTTCCTAAAAAAAAAGAAATAACCTTGCATGAAATCTTCAAGCTTTGAGTTAGAGGAGATAAATTGCTAAAGTAAAAACTTGGATGTCGGTTTGGATGCTCCGGGACATAATTTGGACTCGTTTCTTCACAAAACCTGATAACTAGAAGAATTCGTTTGTCATCTTAGAAAACTTATATCTCCCTCATATGAGATCTTTTTTTGCTGAAATTTCATACGTTGATAGGTATTTGAGTTAGGGATCGAACAAAATTGAGTTTGCGTCAAATGGACTTCTATAGCTCAAGATATTCAAGTCGGAATGATCAAAGGTCAACACTTGCAAATTACAAGATCTGATTTTGAAGGCTGCGATTTCCATGCTCTTCCTTTTTTTTTTTCTTTCCTTAGATATCCAGAAAGGTATGGATGTTATATTTTTAATGCCACTAGAATTACTTCATTTTGACCACTAGAGCTTACGTTTTACACAAAACATCGGCTGATAGTCAAATCTGCCAATTACCTCCAATTGACTATTTTTTGCATCTTTCATCCAAAAGTGCCTTCAAAACATAAAATAAAGAATATCAAGACATTTTATATATAAAACATACGCAAAACGCAAAACACTAGGTAAATGTGGGTGAAACTATCGAATAATATGATTGCATCATAAGCAGAAGGCCTAATAAACTGCTACACTAAAACTGGTACGTTCCAAATACCGAGGGTTTTGTAGTTAGTGATGATGCCTCAAAGAAAGGACATAAGTGTGATTGAGGTAATGTGAGGAAGTGATAGCTTATGTATCAAAACAGTTAAAGATCACGTAGAGAAGAACTCGATACAAGACCTGGAGTCGGTTACTATGGTATTTGCTTTGAGAATCTGAAGGCACTATCAATACGAGTCCCTTTTAATTTTAAGGATGAAATTTATATTTGGAGGGGAGAATGTAAACACCTAAAAAAAAGTAAAGCAAAAAATGACTCCACCATCGCTGTTGATTTCTGAATCGGCAGCAGCACAGTTTTTTGCTGTCGATTTTTGAATCAGCAGCAGGATAATTTTTGCTACTGATTTCTAAATCGGCAACAACTAAGTCTAATTAAAAGTTTAGGAAACAAATCAGATTGTTTTAAGGGGCTAAGAGGGAGGGGTAAAATCGGTTTTGGACATACCAAAAGAGGGACAAGAACACATCTAAACCAACCCCAAACACCCCACCTCATTTAATGAGGAGTATAAATGCAAGGAGAGAGAGAGAGAATGAGACCCTTCCTCTTCCTAAAAGTTGTCTGCAGCAGCTGTATGTTTAGAAACATAAACCAAACCAGCAGAGAGTGAGGGGGTTGAGACCTTGAGTGAAGGCTGAACAACTGCTTAGAGGATAAGAGAAAGGGCTGTAACGGGTGGGTAGAAACTGACAGAAGAAAGAGAACCGAGAGAGGAAAAAGAAGGGGGAGAACCAATAGAAGGAGAGAAGTAATACTACCAAATTATCCAGACCCACTTAGATTTGAAAGGTAAGGGTCATGTAGTCTCCCTTTCCTCCTTGTTCTTGAGACCCAAAACCAAAAATGATGAAGGAATCCCTAAGAAAATTGACCTAAGACCTCTATGCTAGTTGTGAAAGAAACTGAAATCAATTAAGAGGATAAGGAAACAGAGATGAAATGAGGCCAATTTCTAGAACATCAAACAAAGAAAAATGAATAAAATGGAAAGAACAAAACATGGTAGAGGGTCGACCATAGTTATAGGGTTGGCCAGAATGCATTGTGTAAGAGAATGCATGTGTAAGATCATGTCACTCTGCTGGGATTTGATGATAGATATGTGCTGGAATTGAAAATGCATGTGTGTGTTCATATTAAGATCATGTAACTCTGTTGGGATTTGATGACAGATTATGCGCTGGAATTGAAAATGCATGTCTTCATGCTAAAATCATGTGACATTGCTGGAACCCAATGACAAATTGCATGACTGCAGCGAATTTACGTTCATTGCTGAAAGTGTGCGTGTTGCAGCAAATTTGTGATTCGCTGCTGAAATTGAGTTGTCTGCATCGAATTAGCGTTCGCTGCCAAAAGTGTATGTTCTGCACCGAATTTGTGATTAGCTGCTGAAATTGAGTTGTCTGCATCGAATTAGTGTTCTCTGTTGAAAGTGTATGTTCTATAGCAAATTTGTGATTCACTGCCGAAGTTGTGTTGCCTGTAGAGAATTAGCATTGACTGCTGAAAATTTGTTGTCTGCAGCGAATTACCATTCGCTGTCGAAGTTGTGTTGTCTGTAGCGAATTTGTGATTCACTGCCGAAACTAAGTTGTCTGTAGCAAATCAGTGTTTGTTGCCGAAAGTGTGTTGGCTGTAGCGAAGTAGCATTCACTGCCGAAATTGAAGTGCATGCAGCGAAATAGTTTTTGCTGATGAATTTTGCGGCCTGCAGCCAACTAGTTTTCGTTGTAACAATTTCATTGTATGATGGTGTAAAATGTGTAACACTTGAACATGAATATATGGATTCTCGAATAAGTATAGAGATGAATGTGATTTGAGGACGCAAATATATTGATTTGTGGCCCTTGATGTCTTAGGTGGTGCGGCCGGGATCGGACCATTGTCAGGACAAGGACAACCCGCAGGTGGAACAGGTAGGTGGTTCCCACCTTTTTCTCGTATGATGTCAATGTTTTGAAAAGATTTATGATGCAACCATATTATTCGATAGTTTCACCCCCATTTAACTAGTATTTTGCCTATGTTTTATATATAATATGCCTTGATATTCTTTGTTTTATGTTTTGAAGGCACTTTTGGATGAAAGATGCAAAAAGGAGCAAATTGGAGGTAACTGACAGATTTGACCTTCAGTCCATGTTTTGTACAGAGCGTGAGCTCTAGATGTCGAAATAAAGTGATTCCAGTGAAATTAAAAATCTAACATCCATACCTTTCTGGACATCTAAGGCAAGAAATTAAAATAAGAAAGAGCATGGAAATTGCAGCCTTTAAAGTCAAATCTCGCAATCTGCCAATGTTGACCTTTGACCATTCTAACTTGAATATCTGGAGCTACAAAAGTTCAATTGATGCAAACTTAATTTTTTTGAATTCCTAACGCAAATAAATATCAACGCTTCAAATTTCAGCCTAAAACAATGTCATATGATGGAGATATGAGTTTTCACATATCACAACCGAATTCTGCCAGTAAACAGGTTTCGTGAAGAAACGAGTCCAAATTGCGTTTCGAAGCATCTAAACCAACATCCAAGTTTTTATTTAAGCAAATTAGCTCCTCTAAGTCAAAGCTTGAAGAAACATGCAAGGCTAGTTCTTTGTTTTTAGGAAAATAGTTATTGAAGTACTTAAATGTAAACTGTCAACTTAAAGGAGGACTATTTTATAAAATAGAGACTAGGGTTTCTTAGCATATAAAAAGAAAAAGAGAAAAGAAAGAGGAAAAGCCGACCAGAAGAGAAAAGAAACTCCCCTTCTCCTCCACAAACCCGAAATCATGGTTTCTTCTTTCTTTTTGATTAGTTGTTCAATAGATATGCAAGGCTAAGCTTATTTTCTTGGTTGTAAGGAAGCAAAAACCTTTGGATTGCAAGAACCGTGAGATTTATTCTTCCATTTATTTTCAGTTTATATTATGAATGTGTATGATTGTTTTCCTATGCATACTTCTTATGATTGTTGTTGATAATTGCTAGAGCGGACTCTAAGTTATTATTGTGAACAATCTATTGCTAAGTTTGATATCAAAACCGGAGCTGTGATATATGAACTTGCAAAGCAACTAAGCTTGATAATTGTGGCGGAACTACGTTATTAAATTTAGGGAGAACATTCGAACAAAGCAACACAAGCTGCAGACAGCTTGGTTGTTAAGATTAACGAATTTATCTAGTTCTTAAGGTTGCCATTGAATTAAATCATTAGTGCAAACACTATGATTGTTTGTTGGTTAGGATTAGTTCTACGGCGGATCCGTTAATTAATCAACGTTAATAAAAAATAAAATTTCAGAATATAAACTGGAGTTTTGTTTCAAGGATCAGTTCTAATTTCTGTAGGTGGATGTGTGCTTGCGACCAAGGTTTGTTTTCTTGATAAATTTTGGTTTTAATTGATTTTGTTTACTAGTTTAATTTCTGTCATAGTTTAGATAATCACAAATCAAACCCCCTCCCCCAAATTACATAACGTATAGCATAATAATTTGAACTGAAACTTCCTCGTGGAATTGACTCCTTACTTGCTCTATACTATCTTGTGTGTTTTACGCCAGGGTAAATACTACTTTCTTGAGCCAAAATTCACATTTATCCTACTTTGCTTATAGTCTATTCCCCCTCAATGTTTCCAACACCTTCCTCAAGTGTTCCTTGTGTTCTAAACAGGAGCTAAAATACACCAATATATCATCAATAAACACAACCACACATTTATCTAGATAAAGCCGAAACACCTGATTCATCAAGTCTATAAATACTACGGGGGCATTTATCAACTCGAAAGGCATCACTAAAAATTCATAATGCCCGTAGCAGGTCCTCAAAGGAGTATTTTGTATGTCTGTTGCAATGTCGTGGTCGCAGAAATTAATTATCCTAGTTTAAATAAACAAGATTGTATAAAGCAAGCAAGAGATTGATCCCGCGAGGAAGGTTTAGTTTAAATTTTTATGTTGTATGATATGCAATTGAGGGGGGTTGTGAAGTTATCTATGCTATGCTATAGTAAACAGAAAGAAAAAATCAATGCTATAGTAAACAGAAAGAAAACCGAAATTTATCAAGAAAAACAAACCTTGTATGTTGATTTGTTAACAGATCCGCTGTATAACTAATCCTAACCATCAAACAACCATAATGTCCGCACTAATAATTTAATTCAATGGCAGCCTTAAGAACTAGATGAGTTGATTAATATAAACAACATAAATGTCTGCAGTCCATGTTTGATTTTATAGATCGAATGTTCTCCCTAAGATTACTAATTTGGATACACCACAATTATTAATCTCAGTTGCTTCACAAGTTTATATACCACCACTTCGGTCTTGATAGCAAACTTAGCAATAGATTATTCACAATAATAACTTAGAGTCCGCTCTAGCAATTAAAATAAATAACCATAGGAAATAAGTATAGGATAACAAACATATTCATTCATCATATAAACTGAAAAGAAAAGGTAAAATAAATCTAACAGTTCTTGAAATCCGAAGCTTTCTGTGTCCTTGCAACCAAGAAAAAGAGTTTAGCTTTGAATGTCTATTGAACAACTAATCAAAAAGAAAGAAGAATGCATGATTTTGGGTTTTTTAGAGGAAGGTGTGTTTTTTTTCTCTTGGTTGGCCATCCCCTCTTGGCTTTCTCTCTTTCTTTTTATATCCTAGGAACTCTAATCCTTTTTCTACAAAATAGTCATTTCCTAAGTACACAATTTACATTTAAATATTTCAATAACTATTTTCCTAAAAAAAGAGAATTAGCCTTACATAAAATCTTCAAGCTTTGACTTTTGACTTGGAGGAGCTAAATTGCCGAAATAAAGACTTTGATGTCGGTTTGGATGCTTTGGGATGTAATTTGGACTTGTTTCTTCACAAAACCTGTCTGTTGGTAAAATTCATGTGTCATCTTAGAAAAATTATATCTCTCTCATATTAGCTCTTTTTATGCTGAGATTTGGTAGGTTGATATATCTTCGAGTCAGGAATCCAACAAAATTGCATTTGCATCAAATGGACTTCTATAGCTCAAGATATTCAAGTTGGAATGGACGAAGGTCAACACTGGCAGAATGCGAGATTTGTCTTTGAAGGCTGCGATTTCCATGCTCTTTCTCTTTTTATTTTTCTTGCCTTATATGTATAGAAAGGTATGGATGTTAGCTTTCTAATGCCACTAGAATCACTTCATTATGACATTTAGAGCTCAACCTCTGCACAAAATATCAACTAAAGGTAAAATCTGCCAATTATCTCCAATTTACTTCTTTTTTAATCTTTCATCTAAAAGTGCCTTTAAAACATAAAACAAAGAATATCAAGGCATTTTATATATAAAAATTAGCAAAACACTAGGTAAAGTGGGTAAAACTATCAAATAATATGATTACATCAATGTCATTGTTGCGATGTCGCGGTCACACAAATTAATTACCCTAGCTTCAAACACAACACACAAGATAATATAGAGCAAGCAAGGGTCAATCCCACGAGGAAGGTTCAAGTCAGATTTTTATGCCAGATGATATGCAATTTGGGGGGGTTTGGACGTTATCTATGCTAAAGCAAAAGAAAACAGAAAACTATCAAACAAAATTTAATAAAATCAGAAAATTATCAAGAGAACAAACCTTGGTTGCAAGCACACATCCACCTACAGAAATCAGAACTGATCATGGAAACGAAACATCAATTTATATTCTGAATATTTATCTCTTCTTAACATTGGTTAGTTAACGGATCCGCTGTATAACTAACCCTAACCATCAAACAACCACAATGTCCGCGCTAGTAATTTAATTCAATGGCAGCCTTAAGAACTAGATAAGTTGATTAATTAAGAAAACATAAATGTCTGCAGTCTATGTTTGATTTGATTGAATGTTCTCCCTAAGATTAATAACGTAGATCCACCACAATTATTAAACTCAGTTGCTTCACAAGTTCATATATCACAACTCCGGTTTTGATATCAAACTTAGCAATAGATTGTCTACAATAATAACTTAGAGTCCGCTCTAGCAATTAAAATAAACAATCATAGGAAAAATAAGCATAGGAGAACAAACATATTCATCATATAAACTGAAAAGAAAAGGTAAAATAAATTTCACAGTTCTTGAAATCCGAAGGTTTCCGTGTCCTTGCAACCAAGAAAAAGTATTTAGCCTTGCATGTTTGTTGAACAACTAATAAAAAAGAAGGAAGAATGCATAATTTCATGTTTCTTAGAGGAGGGGGGGCATTTCTCTCCTCTTGGCTGGCTGCCCCCCTTCTCTTCTCTCATTCTTTTTATATGCTAGGAAACCCTAGTCTCTATTTTACAAAATAGTCCTCCCTTAAGTAGATAGTTTACATTTAAGTACTTCAATAACTATTTTCCTAAAAAAAGGAGAAATAGCCTTGCATGAAATCTTGAAGTTTTGACTTAAAGGAGCTAAATTGCTGAAATTAAAACTTGGATATCGGTTTAGATACTTCAGAACATAATTTGGACTCGTTTCTTCACGAAACCTGTTTGCTGGCAGAATTCAGTTGTCATCTTTGAAAAATAATATCTCCCTCATATAACATCGTTTGTGGATGAAATTTGGAGCGTTTATAGGCCTTTGAGTCAGGAATCCAAAACAATTGATTTTTCATCAATTGGACTTCTGTAGCTCCAGATATTCAAGTCGGAATGACCATAGGTCAACACTGGCAGATTGCAAGATTTGACTTTGAAGGCTGTGATTTCCATGCTCTTCCTTATTTTATTTTCTTGCCTTAGATTTCCAGAAAGGTATGGATGTTGGCTTTTTAATGCCACTGGAATCACTTCATTTCAACCTCTAGAGTTCACGCACTGCACAAAACATGTACTGAAGGTCAAATATGCCAGTTACCTCCAATTTGCTCCTTTTTGCATCTTTCATCCAAAAGTGCCTTCAAAACATAAAACAAAGAATATCAAGGCATTTTATATATAAAACATAGGCAAAATACTAGTTAAATGGGGGTGAAACTATCGAATAATATGGTTGCATTAGTCATGTTCTTTGATTCTTAGCTGATGGTACCCCGACCTCAAATCTATCTTAAAAAACACCCTCGCACCCTTCAACTGATCAAACAGATCATCTATTCGCGGTAATGGATACTTTTTATTTATTATCACTTTATTTAGCTGACGATAATCTATACACAACCGAAATGTGCCATCCTTTTTCTTCACAAATAACATCGGGGCTCCCCAAGACGAGTTGATTGGTCTAATAAATCCTTTGTCCAACAATTCTTGAAGTTAGATCTCCAGTTCAGTTAATTTTATGGGGGCCATCCTATAAGGGGATTGTGCTATAGGGTTGACCCCTGGAAGAGTTTCAATGGAAACTCAATCTCCCTGATTGGGGGTAGTCTAGGTAACTTCTATGGAAACACATTCGAAAATTCTCTCACAATGGAAATATTTGTTAATTTTATGCTTCTTTTTTTCAATTCTCTACATAAGACAACCATGCAGGACACCCTTTCCTAATCAATTTCTTAGCCGTCATGACCGAAATTATAAAATTTAGGACTACCCTTCTCTCTCTCCTAAATACTACCATTTTCTTACCCACCCCTTGAATAACCATAGTTTTAGTAAAGCAATCTACTTGTGCTTTATGTCTACTCAGCCAATCCATACCCAAAATTAAATCAAAGTCATACAATTTGATGCAACTATATTATTCGATAATTTCACCCATATTGAACTAGTGTTTTGACTATATTTTATATATAAAATGCCTTGGTATTATTTGTTTATGTTTTGAAGGAATTTTTGGATGAAAGATGCAAAAATGAGTAAAATGGAGGTAATTGGTAGACTTGACCTTCAGTCGATGTTTTGTGTAGAGTGTGAGCTCTAAAGTTTGAAATGAAGTGATTCTAGTGGCATTATAAACCTAACATCCATACCTTTCTGGAAATATAAGGCAAGAAAAATAAAAAAAAGAAGAGCATGGAAATCGAAGCCTTCAAAGTCAAATATCGTAATCTACCACTCTTGATGTTTGACCATTACAACTTGAATATCTTGAGCTATGAAAGTCCATTTGATGTAAACTTAATTTTGTTGGATTCTTGACTCAAAGACCTATCAACGTGCCAAATGTCAGCAAACAAAGATCTCATATGAGGGAGATATGAGTTTTATAAGATGACAAATGAATTCTTCCAGTAATCAGGTTTTGTGAAGAAAAGAGTCCAAATTATATCTTAAAGCATCCAAACCGACATCCAAGTTTTCATTTCAGCAATTTAGATCCTCTAAGTCAAAGCTTGAAGATTTCATGCAAGGCTATTCCTCCTTTTTTAGGAAAATTGTTATTGAAGTACTTAAATGTAAACTGTTTACTTAAGGAGGACTATTTTGTAAAATAGAGACTAGGGTTTCCAAGGATATAAAAAGAAAGAGAGAAAGGAAAAAGAAGAAGAGAGGAGAACAACCAGAAGAGATAAAAATGCCACCTTCCTCTAAGAAACTTGAAATCATGAATTCCTCCTTCTTTTTGATTAATTGTTCAATAGACATGCAAAGCTAAACTCTTTATCTTGGTTGCAAGGGCACAGAAACCTTCGGATTTTGAGAACTGTGAGATCTATTTTACCTTTTCTTTTCAGTTTATATGAGGAATGAATATGTTTGTTCTCCTATGCTTATTTCCTATGATTGTTTATATTAATTGTTAGAGCGGACTCTAAGTTATTATTGGGCTAATCTATTGTTAAGTTTGTTATCAAAATCAGAGTTGTGGTATATAAACTTGTGAAGCAACTGAGATTAATAATTATGGCGGATCCAGATTATTAACCTTAGGGAGAACATTCACAACAAATTTTGGCGCCATTACCGGGGATGAGATTTTAGTTGATTCTTATGCTTGATTTTTATTTGCTGTGATTGTTATTTATTTTGTTGAAAAAAAAAGAGAAACAGAATTTTTGCTTGCAGCGATACTGTTCATATACGACAACAGTACTGTTCAAAATAGATTTTTTGGTGGAATTTGAACTTGGATTTTTTGTTTCCTGAAGGGAAACGACGTTCTGAACAGGACTAGTTGTCTTTGGCCACTAGCCCCACCCTATCGAGGCCAAATTCCGATGTTTTCTAGGGTTTTTAGATAGTTTTAGTTTTCTAGCGTAGGATTTTCATTCAATTTACATTGTTTTCAATCTCTTGTGTGTCTAATTTCTTTAGAGTTTTCTTGATGATTTATGACTATAACCCATTCTACTAACCAGAGTCAAGTGCAGGTAGATCTAGAAATTGAAAACACTTTACGCAGGTTACAAAAAGAAGCTCGTGTCAAGACCATGACTATTGCACGACAACAGACACTCAAGGAGCTTGATGCTCCTAACATGGAGAATCACCCATTGTGCATAAACATTGATAACAATGTCAACTTCGAGCTCAAGTCTGGTTTTATACACTTGCTACCAACATTCAATGGACTTGCCGGAGAAGATCCTTATACTCATCTCAAAGAGTTCCAAATGGTTTGTGTTGGCATGAAACTAAACGGAGTTAACGAAGAGCATGTTAAGTTGAGAAGTATTTCCCAGCATCTCGAGTTTCCAACATAAAGAAAGAAATATATGGGATTCGATAATCTCATAGAGAGACAATATCTAAGTATTGGGAAAGATTTGAGCAACTGTGCATTCAATGCCCTCATCATCAGATACCCGATTAGCTGCTCATTTAATAATTCTATGAAGGACTGATGCCTCTTGACCGTAGTATCATTGATGCGGCAATTGGAGGTGTAAACCTCGTGAAAATAAGGTTGCGTAAATTGCAAACTAACTAAATGGAAATAAATTGAAGAAATTCATGCATAGGGTTAAATAAAATGGGATATCAGAAATTTTTGGAATATAAATTTCAAGGTGAAATATTTTGAGACATTATAAATTAACCCAAAAATGTTGAGGATTGGATAAAATTGAGGGAAATAAGCTAAATTAAAAGTTCTAGGGTGGAGTTATAAGAAATGAAAAGAGGTATAGCTTGATTATAAAAAGAAAAAAAAAAGATGTGGGGGCAAAAATAATACATTTGAAGAAAATGAAGCCTAAGTACAAATAAAAGAAATTATAGAGTATAAATACTCCTCTCCTCACCAAAAATCTGCAGCAACCAAAAGAAAAGAAAAAAGGGAGTTTTTGTATCAATTCTTGTAAAATCAAGAGAGAAACACCAAAATTTCAAGAACCCATCTAAGATTAAGGGTTTATAGATGGAATAAACACTTGTGGGCAAAGGATTAATAAGAAAATTTGAACAAAAAGAGAAGCAGGAGGGCCGACTGTCATTGGAAAAAAAAAGGAAGGAGGGAGTAAAAAATCTTCAACTAGTTGAAGATCGAAACCTTAATTCTTACCGGGTATGGTGTTCTAAACATGATCTTATAATTCATTTCAAATTCGATTATGAATTGATGTCTTGATGTTGAATTATAGATTAAGGTTCTTAGACTTGAATTGGAGAAAAAGTATTAGTTGTTAAAATTAAGTTACTTCATGTGTGGTATGTGATTGGGGGCATGAAACCATGATAATTTATCCAGAAAATGTAGTTTATGAATGTTATGTGTGAATGGAAAGGGGTGCGAATCTGGACATGCTCGTCTCTTGACTTTTGGTAAGATTTCGGGTAGGAGGATGAGGGAATTAGGATCAGGTTCCTTATAAAAATTGTAGTTTGGATGTTAGCAAACTAAGGAAATTGGTCTTGCTCAATTTGGAGCTGTAGAACTCCAGTTATGGTTCACCAACCAAGATTGATTCTTGACTGACTTTGTAGGGCAGTAGGACTAATTAGTTGATGAGCAATTTTAGCTATCTTAGGGGGCAGAGCTGGGTTCTCCTTTCTTAAGAGGACTTGTATGCTCTTGTGTTAGCTTTCCAACAAGAGCAATCTCACTTGAAATAGAGTTCTAGAACTCTGGATATAGTTAAAAATATGAGGAGAGGTCGAAATGCAATATCTGAAGATAGTAACGGTTCAAAAACAAAACAGTAACAGTTCATGACAGTAACGGTTCAAAACAGTAACAGTTCAAAAACAAAAACAAAAACAGTTTAATACAGTAACAGTTCAAATATATATAAAAACGAATGATAACCATGGTTGGACAAAGAATGACGATATTAATAGATGAAATGAGAGAACGTAAAATATAAAGAAATGAATAATTGAAATAAAGACCTGTATTGGTTGTTAATATGGTTATTATGAAATGTATCCTTGAATGAAGACAACTTATTTGATTATGCATGTGATTACCAGGAGGGACCACAAGCGTTGTGCAGCAGAAGCAACAGGGGAGCACGAGTAGAGCTTCTACTGTAGGTAGGTGATCCGCTCCTATACTTTCTAGTTAAATTCCATGATTTAGTATGTTATTGATGTGAAATGTGAATTACCGAATGTTAGATATTATGTGAAAGGAGGAAAGTTTGCATAATGATGTCGATATTTTGGATAGTATTCTGAATGTATGTGTAATAAAGGTGAAAGGTTGTTGTGTGAATTGCTAAGTGATGAAATTATCGCGGACAAAGAAAATATGAGAAGTGTGATATGGGGTATGGATTAGCATACATTTAGTGTATGTTAGGATCTCAGGTAAGGGGATCACCATATATTGGCTAGCATACATTTAGTGTATGTTAGGATCCTGGGTAAGGGGATTGTCTTGCATCAACTCCTACGAGGTGATGATGATACCAATGAAATTGGTATCAGTAATGTGTTAAGCGAAAATAATCATGGTTGATCTTATTAAATCTTGAATGGAGGTTGATAATGGAAGAGGAAACAGTTTTTAGTAGTTGAATGAGAAAGAGTTTCCAATGAAAACCAGAAGGGAGAAGTGAATAAAATATGAATGCATGTTTGCCTTTTTAAATTATTAGATATTTGTGTTGTTATATTTATTGTGATATTCATGTTTCAATAATATATATTTTGTTTCGGGACCATCGCATGCACGACGGGAGTAGATCCTAGCTTATGTTCACTTTTTGTAATCTAGGTTCTAGGGAGTATACCCTTGTATTTTGTAAACATGAAAACATTTGTATAACTTAATTTATATAATTAATATTTAAACTTGATTAGATGAACTTAACTCTGTAGTTCATATAACCATGTTCCATGTATGCGTATTTATATTTTTATCCATCCATAATGATATTTGTTAAATAATGTATATCATAAATATTGTGGTTGATATGTATGTAGGATTGAGACCCAGGATGATTGGGTCGTGATTGAGTTAGAAGATGCGGGTTATTAGAAGTGTAAATAGGTTAAATGTCGATAACTTGGGACCTTTCGATATAGGGGAGACTCCGTCAAAATTTTGGTAGACTTTAATATGAACACCATGTGTGTGTGTGTGTGTGTGTGTGTGTGTGTATACACATATAGGAAAGAAAATTAATTACTCTGTTTCTCGGTTGACATGAGATGATTGTTTTTATCCCAGATCAGGGGATGTTACAAGAAGGGCATTGGTAGATAAGACATCCAAGGTTGTACGCCAATTGATCTCAAACATGACAGCCAACTCAAAACAGTTTGGCATCTGTGGAGACTTCTTAAACAAACAAGTAAATGAGGTAAATATTTCTAACCTTGAGAATAAAGTTAATGATCTTACTTCTCTTATGCGTTCTTTGGCTTGTGGAAATGTACAACAGGTGAAAGTTTGTAGCATATGCTTCTTACAAGGACATGCTTCAGAATATATGCCCAAAAATGCAAGAAGATTACATTGAACAAGCTAATGCAGTTGATGGAGCATTCAATGGACAACCTCAGCGTAAGTATGATCCTTTTTCCGACACATACAATCTCGAAGGGAGAGATCATTCAAACGTACGTTATGGGAACTCGCCTTAACAAGGCAATCAAGGCAAATAGTTCCAGTCTAATGGATTTCAATCCCAATAGAATTACCAAGCGAGACAGCCCCCTGCATTTACAAACTCCAATGTTATGGGGTCATCGAGTGATGATCTTCATGAGATGATGGAAACTTTATCTTTTAACACTGTGACCTTGCAACAAAATGCCATGTCTTTTCAACAGGAAATAAGGTCAAGCATTCACAACTTAGAGAAACAAATGGGGCAAGTAGCTTCAAGTGTAGGGAAATTAGAGGCACAAATGAATGGAAAGTTGCCCTCTCAAGCATTGAATCCAAAAAAGAATATTAGTGTGATCATGTTGTGAAGTGGAAAAGAACTTGAAGAGCAAAGGTCGAAACAAATTGAGATGGAGGAAGAAGAGGAGATAGAAACCGAATTGAGTATAAAGAAAAAACATCCTCCTCCTCCACAAATTGAAAAAATGACCAACACTCCAAAGGTAAGTCCTCATTTAATGAATTCCAGTTTTAAATAATTTCATCCTTTCCTATAAGTTCTTCTAGGTCTAAGAAAGTGGACAAAGAAAAAGAGATTTTAGAAGTTTTCAAGAAAGTGAAACTCAACATTCCTTTGATTAATGCTATCAAGCAAATTCCCAAGTATGCCAAATTCTTGAAGGAGTTGTGTACTACCAAGAGAGCCTACAAGCTAAAAGGCCACGAAATGATAAGTATGAGTGAAGTTGTATTTGTTGTTGTTCAAAAGAATCTGCCTTTAAAGCAAAAGGACCCATATGCGTTTATTATCCCATGTGTTATTAGTAATGCTAATTTTAAAAGGGCCTTGTGCGATTTAGGTGCATCCATTAGTATTATGCCTAAACATGTTTATGATTCTCTTAGTCTAGAGCCTTTGAATAAAACTAGTATTGTAATACAACTTGCGGATAGTAGTTTTGTTTATCCACTTGGTGTGATAAAAGATGTCCTAGTCAAGATTGATAGTTTGGTTATTCCATGCGCCTTTTATATTCTTGATATGGAACGTGATTCTTGTGATTCATCAAACAAGAGTCCTATATTGTTTGGGAGACTATTCTTGAAAACTGCTAATACAAAAATTGATTGTGGTAAGGATTGTCCATGAAAGGATTGAATTTAATTTTCATGATGCAATGAAATATCCTTACAACAATGTTTATTCTATCACATGTTATGACCAAGTTGATAAGTGTGTGCAAAAAGTTTTTGATTTTGATTATGAGGATGGATTAAGCGTCACTTTGAGCTATAGCTATGATTTTACCGAGATAGAAGAGATGGAAAGGCACATATATGTTCCCCAAAACGTGCACGAATCAGCATTGGCTTTACAAGCTTGTAAACCATTCCCCCTGATAATGCATTTGTTGATTTAGTACTTTCATATAAAAAGTGGTTGTCATTTATTTTACAGACCCTCGAGTTAGAATTGAGACCTTTATCTGATAATCTGAAGTATGTATTCATTGGAGACAACAATACACTTCTTGTTATCATAGCAAAAGGGTTGACAAGTGCGCAAGAGGAAAAACTTGTGAAGTTGTGTGATCACAAAACAGCCATTGGATGGACTTTAACCGACATCAAGGGAATTAGTCCCTTTATGTGTATGCATCACATATTATTGGAGGATAATGCGAAACCAACAAGGGAAATGCAAAGGAGGTTGAACCCGCCTATGATGGAGGTAGTGAAAGCTGAAAGTTTGAAACTGTTAGATGTAGGAGTCATTTACCCCATCATGGATAGTAAATGGGTGGCACCAATCCATGTGGTGCCCAGAAAGACCAAAATCACGTTGGTAAAGAACAAAAATGATGAACTCATCCCTACTCGCATCTCAAGTGGATGGAGAATGTGTGTTGATTATAGAAAGTTTAATCTTTCTACACGCAAAGATCATCTCCCATTACCATTCATAGACCAAATGCTTGAGCGCTTGACAGGTAAGTGTTTTTATTGCTTTCTTGATGGATATAGTGGATACAATTAGATTGTTATTAATTCTGAGGATCAAGAAAAGACTACATTTACATGTCCATTTGGTACATATGCATATAGGAGAATGCCCTTTGGTCTCTGTAATGAACCTGCAACTTTTCATAGACGCATGATGAGTATTTTTTTTTTACCATGTTGAAAGAATAATTGAGGTTTTCATGGATGATTTCACAGTGTATGATGATTCTTTTGATAAGTGTTTAGAAAATTTATTTTTGGTCTTGAAAAGATGCATTGAAACTAACCTTGTCTTGAACTATGAAAATTGTTATTTTATGGTAGAATAAGGAATAGTTCTTGGGCATGTTGTGTCTTCGCGTGGATTAGAGGTTGATAAAGCTAAAATAGATGTTATTTCATCATTGCCTTACCCCTCATGTGTGAGAGAAGTTCGTTCTATTCTTGGCCATGCAAGTTTCTATCAATGCTTTATCAAAGATTTCTCAAAGATTACAGCGCTCTTGTGCAAAATATTAGCCAAAGAAGTGGATTTTGTGTTTGATCAAGCATGTAAAGATGCCCATGATGAACTTAAAAGGCGTGTCACACCTACCCCTATCATCCAACCACCAAATTAGGATGAACCTTTTGAGATAATATGTGATGTAAGTGACTATGCGGTAGGAGTTGTGCTTGAGCAAAGAATAGGGAAGAATTTGCATGTTATCACTTATGCTTCTTGCATGCTGGATGGAGCGCAATGCAATTACCATACAACTGAAAAATGAACTTTTTGCAGTGGTGTTTGTTCTTGAAAAATTCAGGTTATATCTACTTGGTACAAAAGTCATTGTTTTTACTAACCATGTAGCTTTAAGCTATCTTTTGAAGAAAAAGGAGTCTAAACTAAGATTGATTAGGTGGATTTTGCTTTTACAAGAATTTAATCTTGAGATCAAAGACAAAAAAAGATGTCGAAAACCATGTGGCTGATCACTTGAGTCGACTGAGGACCGAGGATATACAAACCGAAACAATAAGAGAGACATTTCCCAAAAAGTAGTTGTGTGTGTTACATTCCTCAACAAGACCATGGTATGCTAATTTGGTGAACTATTTAGTCACCAAAGAATTCCCTTCAGGTTTGTCTACATCTCAAAAGGATAAGTTACAAGCTGATGTTAAATATTATTTTTGGGACACTCCTTATCTGTGGAAATTTTGTGTGGATCAAGTAGTTAGGAGATGTGTACCACAACATGAATTTCATTTCATTCTCACTTTTTGTCATTCTCATTCTTGTGGTGGGCATTTTGGAGCAAAAAGAACAGCTCACAAGGTACTTGAAAGTGGTTTCTATTGGCCTTCTATTTTTAAGAATGCATATCACTTTTGTAAATCATGTGAAAAATGCCAAATAACAGGTAATATCACTCATAAGAACCAAATCCCTTTAACAAATATTCTTGTAAGTGAAAATTTTGATATCTAGGATATTGATTTTATGGGTCCATTTCCTTCTTCTTTTGGTAATCTTTATATCCTTCTTGTTGTTGATTATGGTCCAAATGGATTGAGGTGAAAGCCACACGAACTAATGATGCTAAGGTTGTTTTATATTTTATCATGACTCATATATTTGACAGGTTTGGAATCCCTAAAGCTATCATTAGTGATCGTGACACTCATTTTTGCAATCGTTCAATGGAAGAATTATTCCGCAATTACCATGTGACTCATCGGACTTCCACATCCTACCACCCTCAAACGAATGGCCAAGCTGAAATTTCAAATCGAGAAATCAAGTCCATTTTGGAGAAGATAATGTAACCTAACCGACGAGATTGGAGTCTACAACTTGGTGATGCACTTTGGGCTTATCAGACTGCTTACAAATCACCTATAGAAATGTCACCTTATATGATGATTTATGAAAAAACATGTCATTTACCAGTGGAGCTTAAGCACAAAGCTTTTTGGGCCATTAAACAATGTAACTTGAATTATGATGCTGCTGAGATTGCAAGAAAGTTGCAACTGCAAGAGTTGGAAGAGATTCGGAATAATGCTTATGAGAATGCAAGGATTTACAAAGAAAGGACCAAAAGTCTTCAAGACCAAATGATTACAGGAAAGGAGTTTCATGTTGGAGATAAAGTCTTTCTTTATCATTCACGTTTGAAACTTTTCCCTGGAAAGTTGCGCTCTTATTGGATTGGACCATTTGTTGTTTCTAATGTTTTTTTCTTATAGTGTAGTTGAAATTACAGTTTAGAAACAAACAAAGTGCTCAAGGTCAATGGACATCATTTGAAAACTTTCTATGAAGGTTGGACGATATAACTCATCGTTTCTGTGGAGTTAGCTAAACCAATCTATGAAGAATGAGCATGCAACATGTCTAGCCAATGACATAAAACAAAAACGCTTACTAGGAGGCAACCCAGCACAAAAGGCAAAAAAAAAAAAAAAAAAAACAGATTTGCTTTCTTTTTCCCTTATCTTTTATTTTTTGCATTTTACTTTATTTTTGTTATTCTCTTATATTCCTTTTCTTTTATTTCAACATTGAGGACAATGTTGTGTTCAAAGTGTTGGGGTATTGAGAGAATTTTGGTTTTCTTTGTTGCGTAAAAAAATAAAAAAAAAAATTTATGTTTGATCTTTTTGAACTCTCAATGGTTTATGAGAATATGAGTATTATGTATGAGAATTAGTTGAGATAGATGAAGATATAAATCAAATGAATGAGTGTGCATGCAAGTTTAATGTTTAGTTGATTTAGGGATTGACTTTGAGAATATGTCATGTTGACTTTTCAGTGTTATACAAATGCAAGCTTTTGAGCCCTCAACATCATGTTCTTTGATTGTGCATTCTTTCAATGATATATATATATATATATATATATATATATATATATATATATATATATATAGAACTTGCTTCATATCTTGTTGAGATTACATTCGCATTACATATGTACATGAAGATGATAAAGGTATTAGGAATTTTAACCACTTGAGCCAAAAAGTCAACCTAAAGCATATTATCCTTAGTGAGCCTCTTTTGAGCTTGTTTATCTTTTCTTTGCTTTACGCATATGTAAACTTGAAATTTTTATATGTTTTCCTTTTCCCCTGGCCAAGGATTAGTAAATTATATACTTGTTGGTATCTCATGGGTTATGGTTGGAAATTATGTGAAAAGAAAAAAAAATGATGTTTGATGAAAAGATGGGCAAAATTGCAAAAGGTGAAAGAGAAAAAAAAAGAAAGAAAAGAGAGAGAGAGAAAAATAGAAAATGAAAAGTGTTCCATTGTGTTTGTAATTCTTAAAATCTTATGATTGATGGAGCTTGAAATTAAAAGAAGTTAAGTATTGGTGCTTAAAGATGAAAAATTTACGTGCTTTGATGGAATATCTTGTTTGAAAAATCAATTTTTTTGGAATGCTCTACTTCCTTTGGTTTTAGCCTTTTCTTTTACTTTCTTTTACTTCACCTTAACCTTAGCCCCATTACAACCGAAAAGTAAGACCTTTTTATTCAAGCATTGTTTGTAATATATTAGTAATGAAGATGAGATTGAAGAGCAAGCTGATGGTAGAACATATTCATTGATCAAATTTGAGAGATTTAAACACATAAGCCCTAAAGACATGAGTGTTAGAGCGTATATCAATGAGAGGACCTATCACTTTGGCATGACATAGATTTCATTTAAATTCCAACGATTAATTGAGTTTTGAAGTTTGCATGTAAATAAACTCATGAAAATTTATACTCTTTATCCTTCTTGATTGTATTCTTGTTTATATGCATATATTCTTGGACATTGATGGGAGATTAAGAGATTAGTCATAGTGATTTAATTTAATTTAATTTAATTTCAATTTGATTTTATCTATCCTTTCTCGAGGACGAGCAAGAGCTAAGTGTGGGGGTATTTGATGCAACCATATTATTCAATAATTTCACCAACATTTAACTAGTGTTTTGCCTATGTTTTATATATAAAATGCCTTGATATTCTTTGTTTTATGTTTTGAAGGCACTTTTGGATGAAAGATGCAAAAAGGAGTAAATAGGAGGTAATTGGCAAACTTGACCTTTCAGTCGATGTTTTATGCAGAGCGTAAGCTCTAGAGGTCGAAATGAAGTGATTCTAGTGGCATTAGAAAGCTAACATCCATACCTTTCTGGAAATCTAAGGCAAGAAAAATAAAAAAAGGAAGAGCATGGAAATCGCAGCCTTTAAAGTCAAATCTCGCAATCTGCTAGAGTTGACCTTCGGCCTTTCTGACATGTTTTGGATTCCTTACTCAAAGACCCATCAACGTGCCAAATTTCAGCCAAAAAAGATTTCATATAAGGGAGATATGATTTTTCTGAAGATGACAAATGAATTCTACTAGCAATCAGGTTTTGTGAAGAAACGAGTCCAAATTACATCCCAAAGCATCCAAACCGACATCCAAGTTTTCATTTCATCAATTTAACTCCTTTAAGTCAAAGCTTGAAGATTTCATGCAAGGCTATTTCTCTTTTTTTAGGAAAATAGTTATTGGAGTACTTAAATGTAAACTGTCTACTTAAGGGAGGACTATTTTGTAAAATAGAGACTAGGGTTTCCTAGGATATAAAAAGAAAGAGAGAAGGGAAAGAGGATAAGAGAGGAGAACGACCAGAAGAGAGAAGAACGCCCCCTTCCTCTAAAAAACCTGAAATCATGCATTCCTCTTTTTTGATTAATTGTTCAATAGACATGTAATGCTAAACTCTTTTTCTTGGTTGCAAGGACACAGAAACCTTCGGATTTCGAGAGCTGTGAGATTTGTTTTACCTTTTCTTTTCAGTTTATATGATGAATGAATATGTCTGCTCTCCTATACTTATTTCCTATGATTGTTTATTTCAATTACTAGAGCGGACTCTAAGTTATTATTGTGAACAATCTATTGCTAAGTTTGCTATCAAAACCGGAGTTGTGGTATATAAACTTATGAAGCAATTGAGATTAATCATTGTTGCGGATCCAGATTAGTAATATTAGGGAGACATTCGATTGATCAAATCAAACATGAACTGCATATAGTTATTTTGTCTAGATTAATCAACTCATCTAGTTCTTAAGGCTGCCATTGAATTAAATTACTAGTGCGGACATTATGGTTGTTTGATGGTTAGGATTAGTTATACAACGGATCTATTAACTAATCAACATGAGAAAAGATAAATATTCAGAGCATAAATTGACGTTTCATTTCTATGATCAGTTCTGATTTCTGTAAGTGGATGTTTACTTGCGACAAAGGTTTGTTCTCTTGATAAATTTCAGTTTTATTTAATTTTTGCTTCATAGTTTTCAGTTTTCTATTTTCTTTTGCTTTAGCCTAGATAACTTCCAAACCCCCCCCAAAAAAAATTGCATATCATATAGCATAAAAATCTCACTTAAACCTTCCTCGTGAGATCAACCCCTTGCTTGTTCTATACTATCTTGTGTGTTGTGTTTTAAGTTAGGGTAATTAAATTGTGTGACCGCAACATCGCAACACAATTCTAATGGCATAAGATCCACTCTCAATTCCACCCCCTTGATGTATAATACCACAACTTTATATACATCATCAATGTCCATGTTTTCTCTTAAAGGTGTACTAACTGTTGTCGCGGGGTTGCGCCGCGACGTCGTCTAGCGACGATAGAGGCTTTTGTCGTGCCTCCTATGTGAGGTGTTGTGTGTTGGAAATAGTTTTGGATTTAATCGTAAAAATTATGATTAATGTTCAGGAGTCGTTAATTAGTATTATGGTCACTAGGAACCTATGGTCTACGAGAGTCTGAGTAAGGGACTGGTTGTGCAAGGGGAAGAGGCGTCACCCCCAATGCACCCTATCTAAGGTAAGCTGCATTGTTGTTTGATTGTTTTTTTCTAAGTCGGGTTTCTATTTGTTGGTCTTTTCTAAGGTTCAAGGTAGATCACTCTTCATGAGAAAGTCTCAACCTTATCGGGTTAAATCCTAACCGCTCTAAAGTCTGAATTTTAGCATCATATTTTTACGCCTTGTATCTTTAATACCTAAGGGTGTACTTTATCGTGTAATTTTACACCTTACAGATATTAAAGTCTACATCTGGACTCTAAAAAAAAAGGTTGGAAAAAGGTTTTTGATATTTTGGCCAAACCTTAATGGATGATTGATTAATACTTAAAAGTGCATTTTTATCAAGGTTTTGTATCATCATATTGCATTTAAAGTATCATTAAATTCCCTAACGTAAGCATGTTTTATAATAACAAGTCTGATAACATAAGATATCTTTAATTTATGGTAAACACTTATTTTGAATGCAGGCATATCCCATAATTTAAAGGATTTATTGATGTGTTTAACTATTGAAAGTGAAAAGAGAAAGAGAGGGCTAAGCTTAAAGAAGAGATGCTGGTTCAATTCAAACTGGAACAACATTCAGTTATTGGATCATAACTGTAGCTGTAGAACATGGATTTAGGTCTAGTTTATATGGATGGAAAGCTAAGATATAGGCCTAAAACTTTCATGAAGAGTCCAAGATTCAAAACGGCCGTTTTCAAGTTCAAATTGTAGAAACAAAAAAGAATTTAGAATCTACCCTGCAGCCCAAACACTGTTTAATGTTCATCGTATATCTCGAGTTCTAGAAGTCCAAATCCGTTTATTCTTGTTTTTTAAGAAATCTGAGACAAATTCCCAGAACTTTCATGAAGACTATTTGTTCAAATTCTGACGTTAGCAATGACGTTTTGTTCAGACAAGAAGATAATGGTTGTCACCAAGTAAAGAGGTGGCCACTCACTCAATAAATAGTAATCAAATCAATAGTTTTGAATTTTAGCCTATAAAAGGAGGCATTAGCCATACATTTAGACATCTTGGTTTTCATATCAAGATCATATTCTTGCTTTCTTTCTTTGTATTTTTGTATGTTTAAGTTTTGCTTTCATTAATCTCGTGTTTATGCTTTTCATCATAACTATGTTCTTATCTAATTTATTTATGTTTTTTTTCTTCGCAATGTTTAGCTAAGTTATTATATCAAGGTGAAAAGGCTTCACTAATGGTGTTAGAATGGGTATAATATAAACTCAACATGGACTTCAATGTTTATATCCAAGAAAGTTTGTTATTAACATGTCTTATCTTTTTATCTTACTAATTCTTAATACCTTGCTTGTTAAATGATTAATCTAGATTTGTGTTATACAACCTTTGGTACAACAAATACTTTGCACTTTCATAGCCTACTGTATGGTATAACCGACACTTGTGCTATGAAAGAAACTTGATTTGATGTTAACATAAGTTAAGATCATGAATTCCTGATAATATTTAAAAGTATGGTGTTACTAAAATAAGATAATTAATATGATCATGTTAAAAATTTATAATGAACTATTAAGGGTAAATCATCCGATTGGAACCTCCTTTGTGTGTGGTTTCCAGTTGATTAATAAAAAGAGTTTATACTATACTTATTTCTAATACTATTAGTGGATCCTCTAACCTTGAAAATTGCTTTTATCTTTGATTAATACTCACATCAATATCACATCTCAAAAGTTCTCTTCAGCTCCTTTTCATTTGTTGTTTATAATTTTATATAGTTCACCTCCCTGTAGTTCGATCCCGGTCTTGTCGGGTTATTTATTATTTCGACACTCCTGCACTTGGGAGAAGACATCAATCTTTTGATTGTGTCAATGAGTTCTCGTTATGATATCCATTCTTTTTTGGATTTTCAAAACATGAGAAAGATGTAATTTTTTTTATGAAAATATGCTTGGAAATTTTTTTAGAATTTAGCCGTATGCATGAAAACAAAATATTTTTTATTTTTTTAAAAGGGGCAATTAATTTAAAATATTTAAGATTTTTTGATTTTTTTTTGTAAACATTTTAGAGAAAATCAGGTATTTTAATACCGGATTTGTATCTTATAGTGTAAGTATACAACCCAATATTAAGCAAAATTGGTAGAAAAACATTTGAGAAAATCACAAATATTTTAAAATGCCCCTTGAAATTATTTGGATTTATTTTGGATTTTTTTAAATATAATAATAATATATAATATTTTATTAAATTAATATATTAAAAATATGTAGGCTGGGCCGGCCCAGATAGCCGGGCTAAGCACAGACCCAGAAAATGGTGGGCCGATATCGACCCAAAACGATTGGGCCAATCTCGGCCCAACATATTTTTTCTTTCTCTTTTTTAGGGTCGGGCCAGATCCAGGCCAGGTACTTGGGCTGGGCCAGAACTGGTCCGGCCTAAGGTGGGAAGTCAATTATTTTTATCGCTGCATGCAGAATGAATTCTACATGCAACAACCAAAGCAGGCAGCATGAGGAAGGTTGATGCAAGGCAGGGATGGAGGAAGTTGCCTGGCGTGGGGGTCTCGGACGTGATGAGGTGGTTTGGCCTGTGGCTCAGGAGGCGTCGGCTGAGGGAATGGTGGCTAGAGTCGACTGTTGGAGGAAGAAGAAAAAGGTTTGTAGAGGAGAGAGATATGCTGGAAGGAGGAGAGAGAGAGACCCCCGGGGGCTGCTTGGTGGCTAGTAAGTGGTTGTGTTGGCTTCCTGTGGTGGAGCTGGTGGTAGACGAGCTGGTGGCAACGTGGCTTAGAGTCTGCAATGGCGAAGAGAGAGAGAGAGGGTGGCAGAAACCGGGAAGAGGCTGGTTTTTTGGCTTACTTTGGACCCGATTTGCTCTTCCCTCGGACCTTGAAATCCACCTTTATTTATAGGCGGTGGAAGAGGGCAATCTTGTCTACATTGGGAAAAAATTTCAGCCCTTGATTCAGTTGGGAAGGATCTCAATCGTTGGCTCAAAATAGGCATCCTAAGTTGTCAAATATGTAGGAAAAGGCTGACTGAGTTGGCCTCTTTAGGCCAACACCGACGTTGATGGGTTGTCATTCAGCCTGAACGGGCCATATGGGGTTGTAGATAAATTGCAGAGGATCATTTATGTGCAAGATTTGTCAAATTTGATTGACATTAGATACATCAAATGCACTTGCAAAGTAGCCTCCCTGAGTTGTCATTTCATAGAAAATTGAAGAAGAAGATGAACAGTACTAGAGTTCTATTTTTGGCCAAAATTCATTTCAATCCTTCCTCTTTAAATTTAATTTAATTGCACCCCTAATTAACCCTATACTTTTGATTTAGTGCAATTTAGCCCCTGCCGAACTTGAATTAGAACCCTGAATTTACACGCCTTTTGCAATGTGGTCCTTGGTCTCGGTTTTATGAAATTTAACCCCTAATTGACCATCAAACTTTCAATTTCTTCAATTTCACCCCGGTTTTTTTTCAATTAAGCCCTTATAGTTTGGCTTCTTTTGCATATTGGTCCTTCAATGCGAATTTTGTCAATTTAACCCCTAATTGACCCCAAAACTTCAATTTTCTTGTAATTTTGCCCTTGATTTCAATCAATTAACTTGGAAAAAATTAAATTTGGTCTCTTAAAATTCAAATCTTCTCAATTAAGCACAAATTAGGCTCCCAAACTTATATTTTCACCAATTAAGCCCCAAATAAAATTAATTTGACCAATTTAAAGTATAATTAAGTCCTTACACTTAATTAAATCCTTCAATTGGACCTAAATTAATTCTTAAACATAATTAAAATTCAATTTGGCCCATGATTAAATCAAATGGGCCTATTAAAAATTTAATTATGTTCTTGGACTTAATTTTTATGCAAATTCATCTAATAATAATTTAATTTGACCTTTAATTTGCATTGTTTCTTCATTTTTTGGCATAATAGGGTACAATTAGGCCTTGAATTTTCTTCAAAATTGCAGCTTGATTCCACGGCTTACTTTCTCCACATTGCCAGCTTTTATTTTTATTTTTATTTTTATTTTTTATTTTTTTAAAAGAGTGAATTTTGGGGAATAACCCAGAATTGGGTTATGACAACTGTCATTCCTACACTTAGTCTACTTGGTTACACATTTAAATTATTCACAATTCGATAAGCCACAAAGGAATGACTAACTCCAGGATCAATTAAAGTATAAACTTGTATTGAGCCTAGTTGTAATGTAACTGCTACAACATCTGGCATTGCCCCCACATCCTCCTAAGTCATATGGTATATCTTACCCCGAGTCCTCTTTTCATGGAACCAGGGTCGGCCACTATTGACTCTTGCTCCCAACTGAGTAGGTCATACGAGTCGATCCATTGTCATTGATTGTTGTTGGCTTTATATGGTAGCCCCTGTCTCTATACCCCTTCAGTGGCCCTGCAAGGACATTCTCTCTTTTTATGACCTGTATCCCCATAGTGGAAACAACCTCTCCCCAAGTATTGGTAGTCCCTTCATCGGTGCCCTTCACCTCTATAAATATAACATCTTTCCGGCGTTACAAGTCAGTCCCTGGGGTGTTTCTAATTACACCTCATACACAATGGGTAGGTGGGTCCCCTCTATTCCACAGGTCCTCCCATAATACTAGCTCCTTACTGAGTCTAACCCCTGGTATATCCCCTAGTGTTGGCCCATCTAGCTCCCCCCAACTCCCTCCATGAACAAAACTTCCCCCTCCTTTCTGGAGTTGCCTAAAAGGCTAACTACCTTTACCCTTCTTTAGATATGGAGCTCTCCCTGGTGGAGGCACAAAGTCATTTCTCTTAAACCCTGTCTGTTCATTGGCTGGCCTCGGAGTATCATTCATCACCCTCTCCATACCCTACGCAACCCGCACTAGATCCCAAACGGACGAAAACTGCATAGCTACCAATATTATCTTCAGCTCCTATCTAAGCACATCCCGGAACTGTTCTACTCGATGATGCTTGATGGGAAGGTAGGTGGTGGCAAAGATAGATAAGTTTCGGAACCTCCTCTTGTATTCTAGAACTGTCATCTCTCTTTGTTTCAAATCAAGAAACTCCTGCTCTTTTCCCTTTCTGTGCTACTAAGAGTAATACCTCTCTTCAAATTCCTCTTAAGAATTTCTCCAGCTCAACCCTTCTCCTGCTCTCTTTTCTCTGATAGTTTCCCACCAAGAGTGGGCACTCTTTGTCAACAATTAGGTCACACAATCCACTCGAGTTTCCTCTAGCACTTTAATGCGAACTCTAGTGGAATTGAATGGGATTCGGGAACCCAAGATCTATCTAATTCAAGTTTGCTGAAAATAGGATGAGCTTATCACAATGGAAGGCCTGCTCCAAGGCAACAAACTATAAACCAACCCAATCACAACGCCTAAACCTGGAGACTAGCAAAATGAGTATAAATTCACAACAAAGATTGGTCAATTATTTAAAAAGTTAAAATTTCAATCAAGAACCAAGATTGACAACCAAATGTCGGCAAAAATTAGAATATTATTAGCCAAAAGAAAATGTGCTGAAAATTATTCTCAAGAGTATTTATACTACAAGCCAAAAACCCTAGTTTCCCTAATGGGCCACATATAAACTCAATTTAAATAATAATCAACCCATGCTAAAACTAGCCCAAACTAATTAAAATAATAAAATAAACAAGTTTGAAACCCAAACAAGTGTTTTCTTATAAAATAAAGAAAGTTTAATCACCCAACTAATTTAATAAGACAAGTTTAGTTATTTCTGCATTCTGTCTGGCAGCAGCAAAGCCCAACTTCAAATGGATGGTTCTCTCTCGCTTTAAAGAATTAGAAGGTGTGCCATGTACCGTTAGAAAGGTATGGAAGCCTAGTTTCCATACC
>Ga0325403_1000257_pt1 | contig 33279 bp, 14 predicted proteins | sample PopdelMetagenome_19_FD_205665 | JGI IMG/M metagenome (GOLD analysis project Ga0325403, IMG submission 205665) | Populus deltoides microbial communities from Bellville, Georgia, United States - Xylem-PdKOR-R4 | ecosystem: Host-associated > Plants > Phyllosphere > Stem > Wood/Secondary xylem... | reverse complement strand
GCCTTGAACTCAAGGAGGCAAAAAAAAAAAAAAAACAAATATACTTAAAAAAAAATATAAATATCATTAATTAACTTAGAAAATATTCTCTCAAATATACTTTAAGAATATTTTGCTCATTTTTATATATTCATATTTTCTGTCATGTCTTTTTGTCCGTTTTAATTAGACAAAAATACCTATTATAAAACTGAAAATAATAATAATGATTAATATACAAAAAAAAAAGAACTTAACAAAATTTTGAAAAACAATGAAAATAAAAAATTTAATAAATAAACAAAAATAGAAAATCTATAAACTTGGAACATGCCAAGAATTTTGAAGTAACCTATAAAAATATGAAAAAAAGTAAAATCATAAAAAAATAAAAAAATAAATATCCTTCAAGGCTTATTTTATTGTGATAGACATATATATTTCTTTTACGAGGTTTTATGAACATTGTATTGTTTTTCATATAAATTTTTTTTCAAGTTAGTTTCAATGTTTTGTTTTTATTTTTCTAGGTTTATAAAATCTTTTAAGTTGCTAGGTTTTTTTATAGGATTTTTAAGTTTGTTTAAATGCTTTTAAATTATTTTTTTACTTTTTTGAAAAATAATTTTTTTAATAGTTTGAGGGGTACTTTTATCCAAAAAATAATAAGTGGCCATATGCCATAAAATATGAATATATGGATGTAATAGAGTGAAAAATCTTTAATATATAATATACGAGAAAGATTTCCAATGAGAAATTCAAGTTTCAACCGACAATATATTTTTATACTCAAACCTCACCCGCTTTTTTAACCTTTAAACCTTTTGAATACATGATCATCTATTAGAACATTGAAAAGTTTTAATGATAAATTAACCCATTAATTTATATAAGATTCAAGAAATTGAAGATAAGACCTCCAATAGTGAATTATGTATTCAATGGATATGCATATAATAGTATTATGAATGCGTTTGGTATTGCGGTTGCTGTTGTGGTTGTGGTTTGAAAAAAGTTGTTTTATAAAAAGTACTTTTAGTTGAGGTTGGTTTGAAAAATTATATGTTTGGTTAAAACTGTGATTAAAACTGAGGTTGAGCAAAAAGTAGTTTAATGTGTTTGGTTAATAATGCTTTTGAAATTGAGGTTATAAAATAATTTAAAAAAATAGATATTAATATTGATGGTTTTTAATTTAAATATTGTACATTTAACTATTGTTATTACATCATGAAATAAATAATATTTTATATAAAATATTTTTTATTGTTTCATTAAACTACTACAATTCCATCACGTATGAAATACATCTGACAAGGACTATAGTTTTTTTGGTTTTTTAAGCGCGCAATAATATCATGTAAAATATAATTAGGAACAAAATTGTGATTGCGATCAAATTCTGCAAATGCTATGTTATCAAGCGATATCTGTCTAATTTATATAGTGTCATTAAATAAAGTTAAACACTAATTTTTTTGAATAAAATAATTTTTTTAAAAATATATTTTATTTTTTATTTTACTGGACACTGTTTGGTTAACAGTGTAGCAATGCTACACTCTGATTTTAGCATACAGTGTAGCAATACACTATTCATGCTAATTAGCATGAACAACGTGTAGTTGGCCATTGTTTACTGTTGAATGAAAAGCAGCGGAAAGATGCTTCGTGAGAATTGTGTTTGAAACGCAATAAAATGTGGGACCCATGAATAGTAAAACCCTTTTTTTTTGTTACCAAACATGTAAGAGCTGTGTTTTGTGTAAAACGCAGTTTCTACTGCATAAACAAACGCAATCTATATATAATATTTTAATTATATATCAAGTATTGTGGATATTCATTCCAATACAATAATAAAATGCAAGAATGCTACATTCTTTAAAGTTATTTTTCTTTTAAGGAAACACAAAAAAAAATATTCACTTAAGAAGATAAATAAAGCAAGCTCATATCATAATCATCAAATTATAAAAAAAAGATCTAAAAAAAAACAATTATGATGAAATCGAGTTGAGAATGAGTAAGAGGGAGAAAATGTCAAAACAACACAAAATTGTCTCCTAACACTAGTTTTATTTTATTTTTCCTCCAAGGGCATTTTTATCTTTTCACTATACATTTCAAATGAGAAAAGACTTATTTGTCTCCGATTAATATGGTAATGACTAATGAACCCTGTAAAAAGATCAAAATACCCTTGAAAGCTAGTGTTAAGTTTTTTGGATGAAAGATTTAAATCATTATTATACTATTTTAGTCAATAATACAAAATAAGTTTAGATGATTAAAGAGATTTTAGTTTTTGTTAATAAAGGAATGGGTGACTAAAATAGTTGTCGATTTGAATTTAAGAAACTATATTGAAATAACATGTACCTATGTTACTTTCTTATTAATTAAAGCTACAGATCTTCATGTTGCTTCTAGCCAATATAATTTCGTATTTTTATTGAATTCTTATTCATTAAAGCTATATTCTTATGCATTCTTATTAATTAAAGCTTTTGTATTTTTATTGACTTTTTATTTTTATTTTATAAATCAATTTTATCTAGTTTTTCAACCTTCTCTAAATAAAGATTCATTTTCATTATTTTTTGATGTGTTGCAATTTTTCTTTCTTACTTACTATTAGCAATCATACAACAACAACAACAAGCAACACTATCCCATCTCTTTAATCTCCATGCAGCTCCATAAATCAAAGCTCTACAACAGCAACATCACAGGAGCAGTAACAGTAATATCACAAGAGTAGCAGCAACAACAACATCACAATATTTGTTGATCAAATCTCAATCAACTCCTGTCATGCCAACATCTAAGATTATAAAGAAAATACTCCAACAACTACTACACTCTAGAGTGGTAACCCGCCATACATAGAAACTTTAGCTGAATGCAAATTAGAGACAAATCAACCTCCATAATTAAGAAATCATGTAACTATAGAAACATATACAACTATGAAAAGTCAATAGTTGCTCATTTTTATATATAGAACATCCTGCACAAGCTTTAATGTGTGCTTATGTTTATTCCTTCATTCTAATAAAAAGAGAATATTTAGCACCATCCTCTTCTATATTTTTTTTCTTGGTATCAGAGTTTTAAGTGAGCACACACAAACAAACAAACACAATCATATCCTCACAATGACTTCGTTATCTCTCAATGTTGGGAACTTTATTACCCTCAAGCCTAATCAAACAAAGTATCCATTATAGAGAGAACAAGCTTTCGCTCTTGCAGAAAGTCAGGAGCTTGTTGGGCATCTCACCAATGAAGATCTTACACTAATAAAATACACCATACAAGATCCAATCAGTAACCCAAACACAGAAAATATAGTACCATTCCTAATTGAAGCTTTCATCACTTGGAGAAAATCTGACAGACATCTTCGAGGTTGGATTATTGGAACCTTGTCTAAAGAAGCACTTAGCCTTGTTATTGGATTAAAAAAACATCTACTATTTAGGAAGCGTTTAAGAATGCTTATGCCAAATACTCATAAGAGTGTGAGTTTACACTTCGCTAACAGGTTACTTATTTTTGTAAACATTAAAATCAATCTATAAAAGAACACATTCCACCTTCAAAAGCTTATGTGACAACCTTACAGCAATTGGAAAACCAGTTTCAGACAATAAAAATGTTTTTTTTATCTTCTCACCAACCTTGGTCCATGGTATGAAAACTTCACAACAACCATGTTGAAGCCCTCAAGACCGTCTCATTCAGAGCTGGTGCCTTAGCTCCAAAATTTTGATCAGCGTCGTAACTAGTTCTCCTATTATACAGACATGACAAACACGTAATTTCCCCAACAACTTGCATTTTATAGGCAGCAACAATAACGCAATTAATAGAGCACACAACAACCTTCCTTAGCACGCATCTCATATTAGTTTTCATCCAATAAGAAAGGTTTTCAAGCCCAACGATCCAAAGATTAGAACCGAAGGTATTTTATCCCTGCTCAAAAACAACTCCACCACTAGGAGAACATCGCATGACTTAAACAGAAAGAGATCTTTATCACGAGGACAAATGCCAATATTGTGGCATAATGGGTCACATTGCTAAAATTTATTGGTGGATACCTAAATAAAAAATTGAGGATAGTGAAATCCCACAAACATTGGCAACCCTTACGCTAGACAACACCGCTGTTAACATAGAATGGACTTTAGAAACTGGTGCCTCAAATCACATGACAAGTAAGCCAGGTAGGTTAGCTGATATTCAAGAATATTTTGGAACTGATTCTGTTGTTATTGAGAATGGATCTTATCTACCAATTGTTGGTATCAATGATTCATTTATTAAACAAAATAATACTAAATTACCTATCAATGATGTTCTACTTGTTCCTGAATTGACTAAAAAATTTACTTATAGTAAGTTAGCTTACAAAACAATTTCATGTGAACTATGAGTTCTCCAACGTTGATTTTTCTATTAAGGAACGGAAAACAGGACAACTTCTTATCACATATAGATATAAGGGTGATCTTTATATCTTGTACAACTCGTTAGAATTACATTTCTCTTATCGTTTTAAAACTGGATCAACAAAAGTTTGGCATCAATGTTTAGGACATCCCTATTTTTCTGTCGTGCAGTTATTAAAAAATAAAGGATTGATTGACATCACAAGAGTGTGAAGATCGAGAAACTTTGTGATAGTTGTCAATTAGAAAAACTTAGCAAATTGCCTATTTTGCATTCTGAACATTCAAGTACTGATGTTTTTGAGAAAATACATTGTGATTTATGGGGGTCTGCTCTTGTTTTATCTATTGAAAAATTCAAGTATTATGCCTTTTATAATTGATGATTTATCTAAATATACATGGATAATTCCTCTTCAAAACATATTTGATTTTCTAACAGTTTATCTATCGTTTGAAAAGTATATTAGTAGTCAATTCAATAAATAGATCAAAGTCTTCCACTCAAATGGAGGAGGAGAGTTCATTAACCTTAAATTATCAAGTCATTTCCGCTCCATTTGAATTGTTCATTAAGTATCTTGCCTTTACACTCCTAAACAAACATGTATGGTTGAAAGGCGACACAAAATTATAAGAGAACTAGGTATGACAATGTTATTTCATAGTGGTACTCCTTTATTCTTATGGGTAGAGGCTTTCACAAATGTTGTTTATCTCATTAATAAATTTCCCTTCTCTACTCTTAATTCTAACACTCCTTACTTCCTATTACATGGTAAACATCATATTTATTCATTTCTTTGTATTTTTGGCTCACAATGTTTTCCCTACACTTGGGACACAAGATGAAATAAATTTGATCTAAAAAATATTCCATGTATTTTTGTAGGCTATAGTGATCAACATAAATGATATAAATGTTTTCATCTAACAAGCAAGAAATGTTTTGTCTCATGACATATTGCCTTTAGCGAATCAATATTTCCATATAAACAAACTAATAACAACAAAAAATATTGAGCTTCCTAATCATGTCTGTAGCATTTTTGACTCATGGCTAACTATTCCTGCTTTAAGTTCTACTGTAGATACCTTTAAAACACTAGCAGAACCGCCATGCTTGAGCTCTCTACCCACATGCACGCTTCATACCATATCTTCAAACAAATCAGCATGTTCCTCCTTTAAATTTATTCCTCCAGCTGATGCTGCCTTACAAATCCATAATGGCAGTACTATAACACAACAACAACAGCAACAACATCACAACATAACTACTCAGCCAGAGACACTATACATTCAAGAGGAGACAATAAACACCTCTTGCCCTGGCATCTTTAACTCTGTCGCAACACAATCTTGTCATGATGACTCTCACACTAATAAGTATATAGGCAATGATTCCTTATCATAACACTCTAGTCTATAGGAGATTACACACACTCTCAGTCGTGATACTTTCCACTCTGCAACAAAACATATTAATCAAAATCCCTTAGATCATCAACAGCTTCAGTAGCCGCACTATAACACCTTAACTACTCAGCAAGAGACAAAACCCTCAATTCCAGTTCCTCACTCTATAGTCACTCATTCACAACGTGTTCTACAAGAAGCTGCATAAACTTTATGTTACGATGCTTCTCACTTTACTGTAAAAAAGCTTATTTATGTTCCCTTAACTTTAGTTCCTCATCCTATGACCACTCATTCACAATGTGGCATCATAAAGCCAAATCTCAAATATGCATTAACATCTATTACCTTTGTTGGCATACCCCAAGAACCTCATACCGTACGATCCGCACTAGTTCACCTTGAATGGAAAGCAACAATGGAGGATGAACTCACGTCCTTACATTAAAATTAGACATGGCAACTTGTACCTCGCACCACATATATGCATATCACAAGTTACAAATGGATGTTTAAAACCAAGCTCAAATCTGATAGAACTTTGGATCGTTTCAAAGCTCATGTTATTGCCAAAGGTTATCACTAGATTGATGAACTAAACTATACTGAAAAATTCTCTCCAATTGTTAAGCCAAGAACCATTCGATTAATTATCACTATAGTCCTTGTTCATCACTAGCCCCTACGATAACTTGATGTTAAAAATGCATTTTTGCATGGTTTAATTTTTGAAAACATCTACATGGAACAACCACCAAGAATGAAAAATCCTTATCTTCCATAACATGTATGCAAGCTTCAACATGCACTCTATAGACTTAAACAAGCATTATAGAATATAGTGTTTGGTTTGATCGTTTCAGTGCCTTCCTTCTCAAATATAGCTTCCATTGCAGCTTAGCAGATCCATCTTTGTATATTTTTCATTATGATTATCGCTCTCTCATTCTTCTTCTTTATGTTGATGACATACTTCTTACATGAACTATTGATACACTTGTTACAGACTTCATTACTCTCTTCAGCTAGGAATTTGCTATGAAGGACTTCAGACCTGCTCATCATTTTCTTGGCATAGAAATTTTACCAACAACCAGTGATCTTCACTTATCACAATCTTATTATGCCTTTACAATTTTAGAACGTGCTAATATGGTCGATTGTAAACCAATGAGTACACCATTTGAAGCAAGAACTAAAGCTTCATCAAATGCTCCTCTTATGAAAGATGTCAGCTTCTTTCGATGGCTTATTGGCTCTCTATAGTATCTTATACTCACTTGACAAGACCTCCCCTTTAGTGTTAACTATGTCTTTTAATTCATGCATGCTTTTACTATTGCTCATTTAAAAATGGTTTGATGTATCTTACAATATGTCAAATGAACCATTAATAATGGTCTACATTTTACTTTTAATACTAAGCTTCATTTATTTGCCTTTTTAGATGCAGATTGGGCTAGATGCCTTACTACAAGATGTTCTACCATTGGTTATTGTATCTTTCTTAGTCGTAATCTCATCTCCTGGTGTGCCAAGAAACAACACACCATTTCACGCTCTAGCACTGAAATAGAATATCACGCTATGGCCAACACTGTCGCAGAACTTACATGATTGACCTACATCCTTCACGATTTACACATTCCACTGATATCTCCACCAGTGCTTTATTGTGACAATATTAGTGCTCTCCATATGACGGTCAATCATGTCTTCCATGCATGCAGCAAGCATATTGAAATTGATTATCATTTTGTACGCGAACAAGTAGCTCTTGGAAAACTTATTACGCAACACATTCCCACTTCTAATTAGATTGCTGATCTATTTACTAAGCTAGTGTCCAAAGCTGCCCTTCTTTGTTTTCAGACCAAACTTTGCTTCCAACCCTAATAACGTTTGAGGGAGGGCATTAACAACCATACAACAACAACAACAACAACAACAACAACAAACAAACAAACAAACAACACTATCTCATCTCCCTCATCTTCATGCAACTCTATAAATCAAAGATTTGCAGCAACAACATCACAAGAGCAGTCACAACATCAAAGCTTTACAACATCAATAGAAGATAGCAGCAGCAACATCACATGAACAACCACAACATCAAAGCTTTGCAGCAGCAACATCACATAATCTCCTGACCAAATCTTAATCAACTCATGTCACACCAACATCCAAGATTGTAGGGGAAATACTCTAACGACTACTACACCCTAGAATGGTAACTCACCATACATGGAAACTATAACTAGATGCAAATCAAAGACAAATCAACCTCCATAATGAAGAAATTCTACAACTATAGAAACATATACAACTATGGAAAGTCAATAGTTACTCATTTTTTTATATAGAACATCCTGCACAAGTTGTAATGTGTGCTCATGCTTATTCCTTCTTCCAATAAAAAGAGAATATTTACCACCATCCTATGCTATATTTTTATCTCTTACTTCTAATTAAATTTAAAATCAACAAATAAAGAAATAGATTTTATATGCTTCAAAAAATCCTTTTAAATTTCATCGTAAGTTTTTTCTGCATGTCTAGGTAATGACAGAGTCATGATACTTACAATTAAAATGAAAGTTGTCTCTCAAATTTATTTGGATAATATATCCATCAACCTTCATATATTGAGAATGTTTTCTCATGCTCTTTTATATTCATGAAAAATTAAAAGAAACTATTATATATAAAAAAACATTTCAAACTAATAAAAAATTTGAAAAACTTGCTTCTTGCATAAATTATTGAATTGTATATATAGACATGTTTTTGTTTACGAAAACTTTATGAACGTGGCTTTGTAATTTTCTTAGATTTTTAGAAAGTTTTATTTATTTCAAATCTTTTGAATTTTTTTCCCAAGTTTCTCAATGTTTTTGTATTAACTTTTGGGGATTTTTCTTGACTTTTATTATTAATTTTCGTCGTAGTCGTAGGAACATTTTCATCTAAAAGGTAACGAAAAGACATATAGAAAAAAATATGAATATAATAGTAGAAATAAAAGTGAAAAAAATCTTAATATATATATATATATATATCAAAAAATAATTACTGAAATAATAATTCTATTGGTTATGGAAACTATTAAGTATTGAAAACACAAATAGCATATCTTAATAACAATTTATACATTGAATTTTATATATTCTCAGCAAAGTTTACTCCTTTGTCTAGTTGCCCAACTTTGAACTCCAATGCTAGCTTTAAACTTCTGTTTCTCACTTTTCTCTAAAATCTGAACCAAATATATTAAAATCTCAAATCGCTTTTAATTAAACACATGCGAGCTCAAAAAAACCACTCAATCATCTATACAATAGACAACATTAATGTTCTTTTTATTCTAGTAAAATGATTTTCTCTTTCTTTGTCTGCTCACACGCTCACTTGTCCCCTTGCTGAAGAAGTTCCTGTAAAGTTGGACTTTTTTGTCTAGGTTTTTTTTGAAGGGTATTTAGGGTTGTTTGTTTCTGCATTTTAAAAACGTTTTTGATAAAATTTGAAAATTTTTATTTTTTTATTAACTTCAAATTAATATGTTTTTAGTGTTTTCAAATTATTTTGAAGTGCTGATGTCAAAAATGATTTTTAAAAAATAAAAAAACATCATTGACATATATTTTGGCACGAAAAGTTATTTGAAAAGCAACCACAACCACACTGCCAAACACACTCTTAAGGATGGTGGAGAGAAGAGATGGTTGGAGCTCCTTTTTTTTCATTATTTTTTTACATATGATTTGTTGTAATCTTAGTCTTTTGAATTTTTTTTCAATCCAAATTTTTAAGAAAAAATAACGATGGAAATTTAATCAACTGTGACCTACCCTTGGTGCTTATCTATTTTTTTTTATCAACCTGATTTTATTCAAATTAACCCTTCCAATCCTTAAATTAAGACTGACTTGACTTGAGTTGTAATATTCCTAACTTTTAAATACATATTTGGTCATTTAACCCTGTCAAAATTGTGTAAAATGTGGTAATTTTTTTTTAAAACAAGCTTCATAGTTTTCTGAACTTTTTCTTACACTAAAAATTATTTATACATAATCTCTTAACTTATATAAAAGCTCACCTGAAACAAGAGTAAATTAACTGGAAGATTAGTATCGGGTTTGAAGTGCCGATTAAATGTACCTGCGAAATCCATAAAAGATAGCATACACAGTAACCATATCTGTATCCATTAGTTTTAATAGTGTTTTTTTTTCTTAATTTATTATTTAAACAAAAACATCAATTTTAATCCTTGCATATACATAATTGTTAGCACAATATATTTAACAAACCATAGGAGCGAGCCCTATACTAAGTGATCCCCATATATATATATATATATATATATATATATATATATATATATATAATATTGTATCCAACATAATAAAGGTAACTTAAATAAATTCTAAATTTTTTTGTTTTTTATTCTAAATTTAATATCAAGTTCATATACAACATCTCACCTTGCATTTCTATATAAATAAATCCACAAAACATCTCCATAACAACACGGGGTATAGTGGAGAATAAATATTACATTTATAAGTATCATGCACTTCTGAAATATACATCATTTATAATATACATAATTCCACAATATTCATCATCTTACAATATATATTACACATTTACATAATATACACCATTTATAATTTTAGCCCCCCATCATTACAACTGGTTTAATGCTTAATTATACATCATGTACACATGTCCAAGATAAACTCTGTCTATATATAATAAATAATTATATCAAACCCTTCTTTAAAATAAAAAGAAGTAAGGCGATGAACATCTACTTGATACTTTAAAAGTATATGTATCCTCCGATACTAGTCTAAACTTGAATGTCTCTCTTGATTTTTCAAGAGAACATCTCCGATCAATAAATTAACTCAATTTAATCCATTTGTTACAATTACATATTCATATTATCATCCATATTTGAAATAAACATTTGTGGATGTACTTTTGTTTACCAACCATGTTCATTCCTTTCAAATACATATTATATCAATTTCAACCTACTAATTATTTTAGTTTATTTTCAAACCAATATATCTTTCATGCGTGTTAATATCACTCTTCAATTCTTAACATGCTTTATGCTCATTTTAGCCCTCTAAAGTTATTTATCAATCTCAAACAGATTTTATGTCATTTCTGGCTCATTAATAACATTAATTACTTCAAAATAATTATTATGACATCCTTAGCTCATTCATACAATTTATCGGTTCAAAACAATTATCATGCCATACTCGGCTCATTATTAATATTTATTTATCTCATAATATATTATGTCATCTTTGCCTAACTAAACACACCTTATTATTTTACGAGCATTAGGCTAATTTTTTTACTTCAAAACTATATCATTAAACACTATATCATTAAGGCATGAGTCTTTCATATCTCCATCATTATACCAAAAACATAACTTTATACAAATTCCACATTTCATTTTTAACACAAATATGCTATTTCGGCTTCTTATATTTCATCAAGTCACTTTAGTTACCAATTCATTTATCCATAAAAACTTCTGTCAAGTCATATTATCAACACATTAATCACTAACTAAATCATTTCTTCAAAGTATTTTATCAACACTTTACATGCAATTTGAATTTAATCATTATTTACCTAGAGACTTTGTACTCCTAACTTTCCTAGATATATCAACAATGATTCAACCATCCTTACATAGGAAATGCATATATTCATTCTTTCAAAATACTTATATTAGTTCCACACAACCTAACTCTTCACAATAACTCTTATCATGATTACTCTTTTATTTTATCATCAAAACTCATAATTTGTCATAGCCTTCTCAATTTATTTTTCAAGTATGTTTATTACTATACCACACAAATACCAAAACAACACATACAATCCAATTCAACAAGTTCTCATGCAATTTGAACAATTTCTTAACTTCCATACTTGTAGTTCATGCACCTAAATAAAACTATACCTTACTAACCATATCTTAGGCTTTAATATTAATTCCTAAACATTCAATATCATAAAATTAAACAAAATTTTATCTTTCCTAATCTTCTCACATGGTCAGCCTTAAAGTTATCATTAACTTATAATATTTGTTCTAACCTTTTACTTTAATTTTTTTTAACCATTGACATACAACTAACTGAATAATCTGTTAATACAATTATCCTCACAAAAAATCACATGAACTTTAGAATTTAAGATTTTAGGGTTTTTCTAATTCTTCCAATTCAAATCATTTCCATGCATTCTCATAATCAAACAACAATAGTAAATAGTCCAATTATCATTCTATTATAAAAATCCACATAAACTCTAATTTCAAGAATTGATGGTTTTTCAATTACAAATCAAAACCCAAGTAGAAATTGAAATATATTGGTTGGAAATATCTTACCAACTTCAAAAGCACTTAGTGGATTATGTTTCTAGCAACAATTCTCATGTTTTCCCATTCTTCTTCTTGTACTTTTTCTTTCACTAACTTCCCAAGTTTAAAAACTCTTCTGTCTTTCTAGATTTTTCTATCTTGGTTTGATATCCTAAGTAGAAATCACTCTTACATACTTTCCAGCTCAGATTGTTTTTTGAAAGAACAAGCATTAGATTTGAAGAAAAATAAAGAAAAATAAGTTTCCTATGCTCTTTAATGGTTCTCGGCCAGAATAGTGTCAAGGAGGAAACAATTGGCCAAAATTACAACGATACCATTAATGAATCCATGTGTTATTTTTTATAATTTTGTCTGACTATCGACAATCTCGGAAGACCTTCTCAAAATCTAATTGACCTGAAACTGTAAATCAAGATATAAAAATATATCTGGAGATCCCGCATAAAACTTAACCATGATTTAATGGTCGGATTTGACTGTTTTACATGATATCGTAAAACTGGACAGTATGTAATTTTTACCTCAAAATCTGAATTTGCGTGCTGTTTTATTACTTAATTCATTAAGATTTTAAAACTAATTCATTGAGGATTCCATCCATAATTATAACAAAACTTTTCTCATATGTTTCACCATTTTTGGTCAAAATAACACGATTGTACACGAGGATTATACCAGTGGTCAGTGTTTTTCGCATGTAAAATCATTTTATTAAAAAAAATTCACTCTATTATTATTATTATTATTATCACCTAAATTTATGAAATTATTTTACTTGATTGAAGAATTTATATGATTCGTTGTTGAGTTCACATTTCTTCTATTGATTTATAACTTTATATAATTTGAAATTTATACTATTTTTATTGGGGATCTCCACACCTAATAATAATAATAATTTAACTCATAATTTAGTATTTTTCAATTGGAGATTTCCTAATTTAATTGGTTTATAATTTTAAATTAAGAGTTTACATGAGTTGATTTTTCAATTGAGTTGAAAAACTATAATTTTTAATAAAGGGATATTTTCCTCCCCTCTCATCTCTCATTAATTATTTGGTTGCGTGCATGCTCGTTTGTCTTTTTTTCTGTTCGGAAACAAATTTTGCAATTATGGTACTTTCATGATGCAGATATTGTTGGTTTACAAACCATCGCAATCAATGAATTTTAGATACATTTTGATACTGTAATAACTCTTATTTTTTTATTTAATTATAAAGAATAAAAATTATATTTAAAAGAAAGATAATAAATTAGCGTGAGACTAGCGATATTACGTGTGCTTTATGATTAAATCTATTTTTATTTAATTATAAAATAAATATGTAGAAGAAAAATAATAAATAAAATTATAGAGGAAAACAATATTTGTTTTCCATCAAAATCATCTTCTCAAATCTATGTATTTTTTTTACAATAAATTTGAATAAAAAGTAAAAACAATAATAATAAAAAATAATTATTTAAATTAAAAAGGAAAAAATATTTTAATCAAAAACCTAATTTTTTATACAATATATTTATTTTTTATTTTGAAAAAAAACATGTTTTTTTTAACAAGAAACATTGTTTGTTTTTAAATAAAATATTATTATGATCATAAAAGCAAGTTTCCATCAAAAAAATTAAAAAACTCAGGAATTGATCATTTCTATATGCCTATACAAAAAAAAATATAAAAACAATAAATTTGAGAAGATTATATTAAAAATTTATAATAATGAATAAAAACAATTCTGCATATGAAACTAACACATAATCATCCATAAAATAATTAATAATATCATCACAAAACTCTCTCTATATAATTATAAATAAACTAAAATTTTAATATAATTCCTAAAAAAATAGGTTATCTTGAAACTTGTTTATTTTTTATAGAGGCACTTTGTTATTTTTTTTTTAGTTATCTTCCAATAGGAAATAATTTATAAATTTTGATAAATTTTACTATTATTAAAAAGTACTCCATAGTTAAACGGTAGAATATGATATTTTTTTATATCTATATCTTTAATATTTTGCTAGTTTATAATAAAAAGTAGCCTTTTAAAAAAAGGTATTTTAAAAACTATAATGAAAATATAATTATAAAAATAACTATTAATACACATATAAACATATTTGCTAAAAATAATAGTTTTAAAATGAAAATATATAGTCCTCATCAAAGGTTTACTTATTTTATTTATGTTTGTATTTTTTATTTATTTAATTGATATTCAATGCTCTATTAATGCTCTTAAAAGAGCTGACTTTCTGTATTTTGATTAATCTTATTTGTAAACCTATAAATTTAATGGATATTTTTTTTTCAAATTTTTAAAATCAAAATAGGCTGGACCTCAATTACTTTCAATGGATCTCCTTGAATCTTAAATCTAGGGATATATGGTTCTCCGGACATCCATGCTAGGGAAACAAATCTTCTTTTTATATAGTTGTTATAATCTTCTTTTATTGCTACTTTTTTTTACTTTGATTTTTTTAAATTAATATTATTTTTTTAGTTTTATTCTTCAACATTAAGTTTGTTGGGAATTGAGATTCTTGATTGAGCTCAGGTATAGGATTTAACATGTTGCGAGTTTGGGAAATAAAACTCAGGTTTACAAGATTCGTATGGGTTTGTTTTTTTTTTTTAAAAGCTCATGTTCTTTCATCTCATCTTTCAACATTTATTTAATTGGAGATTAAACTCTTTTATTTTTTCTCTCTTGCTTTTTATAAGATTTTTCACTGATTTTGAAAATGATTAGGTTATCTCTTGTTTTTTTTATTTTTTGTTCTTTGTTGAATTTAGCTTTTTTTTAATAATTCCTTTTTAAATTAAATTAAATAATTAAATATAAATGTGAGATGCTCACTTTATGATATTTTATTTGGTTTGCTTTTCAGCTCTTTGCTCTAAAGACACGTATGGCCTTTTTCAGTGTCGTCATGTAGCATTTTGCATTGGCGTTAGAATCTTCTTGGTAAGCTCTTTCTAGTGGTGGGGTAGTGTTCATGGTGGAGGGACAATGAGTCTCCAAAGAGCTTTTCTTTCTTCTCTTTTCAAATATGATATTGAAATCTAATTTTTTATAGTTAATTATTATCAAAAACAATTTATTGCTTTATTTATTGTTAATGCTTTTTTTATTATATTATGAAATTAACCGAGCTTATTAAACTCTGTCAAGTCAATGATCCGAGTTTCTGATTTTTCTTGGTTTTTTTAAAATACTGGTGTCTCATGAATATTTTTTATGTTAGAAAAAATTTGACTCGGTTTACAACATAACATAGACTACCCATCTAGTATCTAATATATAAATTAATAAAAGTCTTAAGACTCCAATCCTAATCTCCAACAACAAAAAGGTAGAATAAAAAAAGTGATAGTATCATAAAATCATCAATAAATTCAACTCTGCATAAACTAGACTAAAATCTAGTTCAGGACAGGTGACCCCCACCTTAGGCTCAGAGAGATTTTAAAAAAGCTCAGTTCATTTTTTTTGTAGTTCTTAATGCCACCTTATCCCTATATCTTTAGTCTTTGTATAGAGAGAGAGAGAGAGAGAGAGAGAGAGAGAGAGAGAGAGAGAGAGAGAGAGAGAGAGAAAAGAAACTGAGAAGTAGGGTTAACCCATATGATGATTGAGTGCACGTGTGGCTAGATATGTCCACGTGCACCTGTTTTATTCATTGAATCGATTGATTTGTTTCTTTACTCTCTCCATTTATATATTAATCTTTTTTACATTTCTTGTTGGAAGTAAACTGATTTATAGAAATTAGTTGAACCAGTTGACTGATTGGAAATACAATGACCGGATGAGGCAGAACAACAGAATGGAATAAGTTGAAGCAGTCAACCAGTTGAGAAATAGTAGATCAGTTCAGTTGGCAAAATACAATTCTTGTTTAGATTATGATTTTCTTACATTAGTTTAATTCCTTAATTGTCTAGGATTTTATGCCTATAAAAGGCTTGTAATTCAGCATTATTAGATAGTACAAAAAGACATTGAATAGCCAAGAGAGTTTAGAGATAAACATTTAATAAAAGTATACATTCCTCTCAATTGATCTTGTTCTTGAGTTTTTTATTTTATTTTGTATCATTATTTTTTATTTTATACCACACCTATCTTTCTTCCAATATTTCTTACCCTTTTATCTTTGTCTCTCTACTAACTGTCATCTCCATGCATGGTCCCTGTTTAGTGCAATTTTACTGATCATAGAGTATAGTAGAAGATTGTGATGGATATGACGATGATGAAATTGAAGAAGAAGATAATTTTGATTAATTTGCACAATACGAATGTGTAATGCCATAAAATGCAATGTAATATTTTTGGATGAAATTAACTTTAATGTAATGACAATGATATTTATTTATTATTAAATCACAATAAAACGTTTAGTTTATATGATTTTATTATTATACACATAACTTGTGTTATTGTGTTGTGTGTGCTGCTGTGATTTTAAGTATTTGTAGGATGGATACATAAGGAATACAAATATAGTCTGGCAACATAAACTATTTTGCACCAATGGAAATACCATCAGACCTGTAAAATACAAATAGATACACCGACGAATTAAGTCCATCGATATATTTCAAAGAGCATTGGAATTGTTCTCTTCTCATCGAGATCGTTCATTGTGTTCAATACATACGAGATCACCGATATTAATGTCTGTCGGTATTTTTCCAAGAGCTAATATATTGTTCACTTCTCACTTGCACTGTTTATTACTGTTTAGTACATATGAAATCATCGACTATTAATATACGTTGATAATTTCCTGAGAGTTAAGGTATTGTTCACTTCTCACTTGCACTGTTTATTACTAATCAGCATATATAGAATCATCGATGGACGAAAAAAGTAGTGAGTGATAGTTATCGAGTTTCTGGAAATTTTTGATTAAATTGAAAATTTCAATTAAACTTTACAAATAGATACACCAACGTAAAAATTAAAAATATTAATATTTAATTATCCGTCGATAAAACCTTTAGTAAACAAGCCTCAAATCAAAAGACCAGAATTTCTAAAATCAGAATGAACAAGCATATTTCTATTCTTCTCTCTTCCTCTACAACTTCTTCTATCTTCCTCCCAAATCTTCATCTTTCTCTCTTTTTTCTCTCTCCTTCTATCCTCATCCCATTATCTTCTCTTCTCTTCTTCTCCATGTGTAGATATATGTTGCTCTACATGTATGTCATGTTTTCTTCTCTATTTATTTAATGATTTATTCATAATTGTTTTTCTCTTCTTAGGCTCGGGGGAAAACTCAACATTAAAGTGTAATTCTTCTTTTTCTTTTTTTTTGTATTTTGTATTTTTTCATTTTTTCATATGTTTTTGATATTTTTATGTTATTAATAATTGTATAAATGTTATTGGGATTTTTTTATTTTTTTATTTTTCTATTATTAATAATTGTATAAATGTTAATGAAAATATATTATTTGTTTAATTTTTTGTTATAAATAATTGTATAAATGTTGATGGAAATTTTTTAATTTTTTAAAATTTTATGTTATAAATAATTGCACAAATGTTGATGGTGATTTTTAAATTTTTATGTTATTCATAATTGCATAAATTTTATCAGAAGTTTTTATTTTATTTTTAGTTTTTATGTTCTTTAATGATTGTATATAGATTGTTATAATTTTTTTAATTTTTTTTAAATTTTAAGTTCTTTAATGATTGTATATAGATTGGTGGAATTTTTTAATTTTCTCTTATTAATATGGTTAGCTAATTGATTTGTTGGTGTTAACAAATAATTTTTAATTTCATGAAAAATAAAAATTATTTAAAAATTAAAAAAAAACAAAATAGTTGCCATCATAAATAAAAAAATTAAAAATAGCCAAGATAATAGTTAGGATAAATGAATTGTTTTTATTATGAAATATTGATTCTACAGATCCTTTAATGTGTTTATATTAACCTCCTATGATCATTTCACAAATGGTCGTAGTAAAGTTAATTCAAAATTTGGTTAAATTAACATAATTGAAATCGATTAACATAGATTGAAATAACATAAATTGTTTTGTGGCAATCCAATTTAAATTATTGTGTATTTGAAAGTTTAAAATTTTAGGTAGTCTTCCGTATAAAGGCGGAGTTGCCAATGCTTTTTTTTTTAAAAAAAATATGAATGGTTTACAGTACCTTAATTCTTTAATTTGTATAGATGTCTAGAGAAAAATCGATAGCACGTTATACAAAGAAGATCATTACTAGTTCTTCTAGTAGTGCTTTTGACGACCATGAGTTGTTAGGTGCCGATTAAGAACATGCACCTGAGACATAAGCATCCACTCATAGCATAAGCTCATCGAGTGCAATGCTGCCACATCAAGGGGGGTTACTTCACAATAAGATTCATTTACCTAGAAGTGTTGGGCTTAGTGGAAGAAAGACCTTTTAATGTAAGTTTATTTCCATTCACATCGATATGTTAATAATTTTTGAAAAATTAATTTCAATTAACGAATACAATTACAGGTTTACAAACATTGAGACTGCTAGAACCATAACATTAGTGATGAAATCATCGATGGAAATTTCATGATTTTAATGGAGTCAGATTTTCAAACATCCTAAATGGAAACCTATGATGGATGCATGGTTTAGGCGGTTTAAAGTTAGCTTTAACTTCAATATTTTTTTATTATGTTAATTTGGTTAGTTTATTAACTTATTAATGAAATTTTTCTTGTACAAATTTTAACTGCAATGAAACATTTGAATGGGATAGAGTTGACAATGTTATTGCAAGAAAGATTTGGGAGAATTACGTTGCAATTAGGTAAGATTGAAATCAAGATAAATTTTTTTAATCCTTTTATTCATTTACTAACATATAATTCATTTGTACCTATATGTTGTGTGATTTTTGGTACGAGACTCAAAAGAAAGCAAAAAAATATGTGAAAGAAAAAGAGCTTCCAAGCTGGAAGGATTTTAGATGATTTGGAAGGAATTTAGACCTCTGTACATCTTAGAGGTTGTATGAGCGGAATATATTTAGCACTTGACATTCGATCATTTCGTGTGAAGATCATACTATGGTGCAAAAAACCAGAACTGATGTGTTCATGATTTCGTTACCACTCACACTAGTGACTCCATTCCGTTTATTTCATATATGAAGTGGATGGTAAGATTCTTTTTAATCACATCAATTTTGTAATAAATATTTGAATTTTATATTAATTTAATTTTTTTAATTGCTTTTTGTTTCTATTTAATAGATTATTTTTAAAATATATATTTTTTAAATTATTGCTGACGAGGTTAGCAACGGACATAATCCATCAGTATATTCTAGAAAGTTGAAAATTAATTACTATAAATGCCACTACTACTATTTACTCACCAATGATTTATTTGACGGTTACATATGAAATTCACCAACAGATGCAAAAAAATCATTGATGAAATAACATACAGTTTTTTTATTGGTGATATGTTATATTCAACGATAGAAGCACCGACGAAATGAAGTAGGTAAAGTTTTTTTTGACATGTTTTGTTCGTCAATAAATCCATTTGTAAAATTATTACCGACGGACCCATCAACATACCAAAAATCATTGATGAAAGTTTTTTCGACAGATTATTTCTATTAATGATCACATCGACAAGTTTTATGCTAACAGATTGAGTAGAAATATCGATAGAAAAATCCATCGGTAATTCTAAATATTCTAGTAGTGGAGAGGTACAAAGTAAGGTTAGTGGCAAAAGGTTATAATCAAAAGTATAAGATTGACTATGATGAAGTATTTGCTCTAATTACTAGATTAGAGACCATTCGAGTAATCATTGCCACCATTGCCTAACATAAATGGAGAATCTATTAAATGGATGTTAAATCAACTTAGTATGCATTGAAGCAAGCCCCAATGGCTTGGTATAGTCGCATTGATAGCTATTTCTTAAAAAAAATGGATTTGTTAAATGCTCCTATGAATATGCTATTTATGTAAAGATAAGAAAGAGTGGTGATACTCTTATTATATGTTTGTATGTGAATGACTTGATCTTTATAAAAAATAATCCAAAGATGTTTGGAGACTTCAAGTAAGTAACGATCAAGTGTGACACACTTCAAAGCATTAAAGTGAATGCTTCAGTATATTAAAAGTACTATTGATTTTGACTTGTTCTATAGTTATTCTAATAGTTTTGAACTTATAAGTTATAGTGATAGTGATTGGGCTTGAGATATGAATGATAGAAAGAGCACTATATATTTTGTTTTCTACATGGAGTTCAAATAAGCAATCCATAGTCATTTTTTCAACATGAAGCTGAATATATAGTTACTATATCATGTGTTTATCATTCCAATGGCTAAGGAGATTATTGAAATTAATGCCACAAGAAAGGCCTACTAAAATTTATGTGGAAAACTCATCAGCCATTACATTAACAAATAATCCAATATTTCATGATAGATGTAAGCATGTCGACATATAAGATTTCATTACCTATAAGATTGCATTGCAAATAAGGAACTTGAAGTCAAGTAAGTGAAGACATAAGACCAAGTTGCGGATATCTTCACAAAGCCACTTAAATATTATGTTTTTATCAAGATAAGAGATATTTTAAGAGATATAAAGAAATCAAGTTTAAGAGGGGATGTTGAAAGCAAACTAATTTCTAAAAATTAGTTGAACTAGTTGATCAGTTGGGAATAATTGACTAGGTGAAACAGAATAACCAGGTGGAATAAGTTGAAGCGGTGTACCAATTCAGTCAGCAGAATACAATTCCTATTCAAATTAGAATTTTCTTGTATTTGTTTAATTTCTTAATTGTCTAGAACTTTATGATTATAAAAAGGCTTGTAATTCAACATTATTAAGTAGTATAAAAAGAGAAAGAATAGTTAAGAGAGCTTAGAGAGAAACACTTAATAAAAGTATACCTTCCTCTCAATCTTCTTCTTGTTTTTGAATTTTTTTTTTACTTTGCATTACTGTTTTTGATCTTATACCACACATATCTTTCTTTCAATAAGTGGTATCAGAGCTTAGGTTTGGTTATTTAACATGGTTAACAAACTTCTCACTTTAATATCCTAGTTTGACAAATGACAACTATAAAACTTAGTGTATTCGAGTAAATGCTTGGCTAGGTTCCTAAGATGTATGAGGGATAGTTGAAAAAGGCTTTGAAGAGCCTATAAATGGAGCAACGTTGACTTCATCCCAAAAGGAGGTCATGAAAAAGACACAAAGGAACGATAAAAAAACACTAAAAATCATCTAACAATATCTAGATGATGCCACTTTTGAGATAATGGCCAATGTAACCACCATTAAGCAAGCATGAGAAGTTTTGCAGGAGTTAAACCAAAAAGCTGAAAATATAAGAAAGATACGTCTACAAAAACTACGTGGTGACTTTGAAAAGTTACATATGCTTGAATCAGAGAATATTTCAGAATACTTTACAAGAGTATTGACCATATATAATCAAATGAAGAGATATAGGGAGAAGATGGAAGAGACACGTGTGGTAGAGAAGATCCTACGCTCATTACAAAAAAAATTCCATTATGTGGTGTTCATGATAAAGGAGTCCCAAAATATGAATGTTCTTTCAATTCAAGGTCTCATGGAAAAATTACAAGCCTATAAGAAAAGATTCAAGAGGATGTAGCTGCACAAACACTATTTTCAAAGCAATATGGTTTTGGATATTTCCATGGGATAGAGAATGTAGACAAAGAAAAAGAAGAAGAGGAAGAGGCAGGTTTAGAAGAGAAGGTCGTGACAGCCTCAATAAGTCAACTAGTCGACCGCATGAAGCAAACTAGTTAACTGGTTATACTAACGGTGGCAATCCAAAATCCAAGTTTGACAAATCAAAAGTTAAATGCTATAATTGTCAAAAGGTAAGTCATTATGCTAAGGATTGCTAAAGTCCAACCAAGAGAGTTGAGAAGAATGCAAATCTAGTGAGACCATTTATTAATCTAAATTCTTTTCTTTCCTTCTTTTTTCCCCTTAAAATCTTTCTTAAAACTGTGATCATAGAAGGAATCCACTCTATTACTAACGCATGATGAGAGAATGCAAGACAAAGAGAACATTTGGTATCTAGATAGCAGAGTCAACAACCACATATGTGGAGACAAAAACAACTTCATGGAGCTTAATGAAGCAATTAGAGGTAATGCCAACTTTATGAATCATTTAAAGGTTGCCATCAAAGGAAAATGTATAATTTTGATTAAATTAAAAGATATAAGTCATCAATTTACTGGTGATGTTTATTATATACAACGGTGAAAAACAACATATTAAGCTTAAGACAATTATTGGAGAAAGGGTATGAGATTAAGATAAAAGATTGTATTTTGACATTACTTGACACTAAAAGAGCTATGATTGCAAAAGTAGCCATGAAAAATAATAAAATATTCTTGCTAAACATAAAGACAGATGTGCCTAAATGCCAAAATACCTGTGTGAAGGATGAGACTTGGCTTTGCCATATAAAATTTGGGCATGTAAACTTTAATAGCTTAAAGATGATGACACAAAAGGAGATGTTGAAGTGTCTACCATCCATTATACATTCAAATCAGTTATGTGTAGTATGTTTAGTTGAAAAGCAATTTTCCAAGAGCTTTCCGAAGGAATCTACATTAAGAGCAAGTAAACCCCTACAAGAAATACATGTCTATGTTTTTGGTCCTATCAAACCATATTTGTTTAGTAAGAATCTATATTTTCTACTTTTTATTAATGATTATAGTAGAAAAAACTTGGGTATACTTCTTAAAATAAAAGTCTATTGTGTTTAGTTGTTTTAAAAAGTTTAAGGCATTAGTTGAAAAAAATGGTTATTCTATAAAATCACTTAGAACAGATAGGGGGTGAATTTTGTTCTAATGATTTTAATGACTTTTATAAGATCATGGTATAAAGAGACTCCTAACAGTGCTTAGATCCCCACAATCAATTTAGTCGAAAGAATAAAAGCATCATCAACATTGGAAGAAGTATGGTCAAAACCAAGAAAATACCTAAAGAGTTTTGGGCCGAAGCTGTTGATTGTGCTATTTACTTGTCAAATAGGTGTACTACTAAAAGCTTAAATGACATGACTCCACAAAAAGCATGGAGTGGAAGAAAGCCAAGTGTTTCTCACTTGAAAGTTTTTGAGAACATTGACTATGTGTATGTAGATGATCAAGTAACGACAAAGTTAGATGACTAGAGCAAAAAGATAATATTTATAGGTTATGAATAAAAGTTCAAAGAATACAAACTTTACAACCCTAATGAAGGAAAAATGATGATTAGTAGAGATGTTGAGTTCAATGAAAAAGAAGTATGAGATTGAGAGGTAGATGATAGTGAGAAATATGACTTCTTACTAATTTTTAATGAAAATGAGGAAAGATATAAATATCATCAAGAACCTATATTTACACCTCCACACACACCAATGAGCTTAAATTGTCCTTCTTTTTCCTTTTTTTCTTTTTCTAGTGGAAACTTAAGTAGTGGCACTTCATCAAGTCCACTAAGAAAGATGAGGAGCTATAATGACTTATATGAGGTAACTAATCCTATTGATGATGTTATACTATATGATCACTTTGCTACATGTGATCCTATAGTGTTTGAAGAAACAATAAAGGATGAGAAATAGAGAATTGCTATGGATGAGGATATTGCATCAATTGAGATGAATGACATGGAAATTGGTTTCTAGATCAAGTAAAAACAACCAATAAATGTCAAGTGAATCTTAAAAGAAAAAAACAATGCCAAAGGATAGGTGAAACACTACCAAAAAATTAGCAAATACAAGTGGACACACCGACAACAATATTTTATTGGTAAATTATGGTGAATTTTTTCGACTAAATATGCTCTCGTAGTAGCCATTGGTAAATACCGACAAAAATATTCCCTTGGTATGTACCGAGGAATTACAGTAAGAAAAGAAGGAATGAAAAAAGAGAGCCAAAAAGTACAATGACATGTCATTTTTACAAACATAATTACTGATGAATTTAAATCTGTTGATTAAATCCATCTGTAATATTTGATTTATGACCTCACAAGCGACCCTCCTCTCTCCATCTCTTATTTCTTATTCTTTCTTTATTTTTCTCTGCAACAAACATCATAAACCCCCTAATTTTATCACAAATCAACCTTTCACTACAAATCCAGCCACCACAACACTTAGTTTGTCAGCATCCCTGTTCTGATTCAAATTTGATTAAGGATTGCCCAATTTTATTTGAACTCAATTTTAAATGTTAATTTTTATTGCTTATTTTTGTAGTACATGTATTTTGTTTGGGTGTTTACTTGTTTTATAGCCTTTTCTCATAGAAATTTATTGTATGAATGTATGATTTGTATATAATAGGATTTGTTTGAGATTTTGTAAAATTTTATTTGTTTGTAAATTGAAGAAATTTAATTTGAATTTTGTGACTTAGGTGTTTTGTGATAAAATAAATAATAACTTATTTAATGAGTCTGTTTTATATTTTATCAATTTTATTACTGAGTTGAAAGTTGAATAGAAATTTGAATTTATATAAATAATTGATATTGAATTAGTTGTACTATTAAAATAGTTTGAATACGTTTAAGTTAAATCAATGTTTTGTTATTTATTTAGTTTACATAATTAATTAATACATGTTGTCATCAATATTCTACATAAGTTTGATATAAATAATGAATGATTGTTTATAGATATATCGATATCCACTCGAAAGGTTGCGTAGGATTGAAGTAATGTAATGAGATTTAGGGTTTTATTAATTATACATTATATAATCCAAGAAATATTAGTGTAGGCAGTATTAGATGTCCATGTAAGAGATGTAAGAATAAAAAAGTTTCTCGATCTAGATGTTGGATTATAGAGAGATACCTGTGTTGGTTTGCACACGAAGAACTATATGTTCCTCACGAGACCATGGTAGAAATGATGGTTGGGTCAAATTTTAGTTCTAACAATATGCATGAAGTTGTAGATGACAATAGTAATCTTTATAGGAATATGGCTATGGATGCGATGAGAATGAATCAGGGTTATGCTGATCAATGTCCAATAATAAATGAATAACCTAATATAGGATGACAAGGTTTTTTGATCTTTTATAAGATTCTAACGAGCCGTTATGGAATGGGTGCACAAGTTATAGTAAATTTTCGATCGTTGCATAGGTGTTCACTATCAAGTTAGATCACAGGTTGAGTGTGGCTGGTTATGATAAAATTATCGAATGAGCAAAAATCATTTTACTTTAAGGGAATAAGTTGAAAGAGAACTTTTATGCTGTTAAATCCATGATGAAACCCCTCGACCTATGATACTAGAAAATTAACATGTGTCCAAACTTCTGCATGTTATACTACCTTGAAAATGCATAGTTAACCGAGTGCAGAACATGTGAGTATGCTCGTTAAAAACCCAAAACTAGCAAGGGAAGGACTCTTGTCGTACATAGAAAACTTAGATACTTTCCAATTACACCTAGATTACAAATGTTATTTATGTCATCAAAGACTACTAAGCATATGACATGACATGACATGACATCATTTACATGATGCAATGGATGGAGTGATGGTGCACCCTTCTAATGGTAAAGCCTCGAAACATTTTAATAGGGTATATCCTCAATTTTCATTGGAATCAAGGAGCGTGTATCTTAGGTATATGTACAGACGGATTCAATCCATTTGGGTCATTTACTGCTCCTTATTCTTGTTGGCCGGAGATACTCACGATGTACAACTTGCCACTAGAGATGTGTATGAGGTCGGAGTTCAAGTTTTTATCTATAGTCATACCCGGTCCTAATAGTTCGAGTTGGAATATAAATGATTGTCTTCATCTATTAATTGATGAGTTGAAGCAGTTGTAGTCATCCCCAGGGCTTTGACATATGATGTATCAAGGAAACATAATTTTCAGATGAAGGCAGCTTTGATGGATAATCAATGATTTTCTTATGTATGAAATGGTTTATGGTTGGAACACGTATGGAAAATTAGCATGTCCATACTAACAAGGCCTTCATGTTAACAAATAATGGTAAACAGTTTTTTTTTATATTGCCTTAGAGGGTTCTTACTAACAGATCATAAGTACAGAAAGAACATAAATGATTTCTTTGTTGACAGAGTTGAAAGAGACGTTGCACTGCCACTACCATCGGATGAAGAATTGTATGACATGGTGTCAGAGTACGACGGCATTGTGTTTGGTTTTCAATTTGGAAAGTAGAAGTTTCTTGGTTTTGGTTGGACCTATAATTGGGTAAACGAAGTATTTTCTGGGAGCTTCCTTATTGGAAGACTAATACCCCTCGCCATAACTTTGATGTCATGAATATAGAAAAAAAACATGTTTGAAAATATTTTCAATGCGGTTATAGACATGAAAGGGAAGACAAATAAAAACATTAAGGCTAGAATAAATATATCTTTGTTTTGTCACTGTAAAAAAATAAAGTTAGTTTATGATAGGTCATGGGTCGTAAAGCCCAAAGCTAGCTTTATCTTAGACAAAAATGCACAACTACTTATCTACTAATGGCTTAAGAGTTCGTGTTTTCCTAATGGACATGCTTTGAACATATCTTGGTGAATTTGGAGGATTGTAGATTGTATGGAATGAAGAGTCATGACTGCCACGTGTTTATGCAAACACTCATTCCACTAACTTATCGAGATTTAATGTCAAATGAGATATGAGAAGCAATCATGGAGATCAGTCACTTCTTTAGAGATATATGCTCTAACAAGTTGCAAACACAACACATGAAGCATTTACCCATACATCTACTATTTGAGGTAAAATTTTAAGGTCCAGTCCAATATAAATGGATGTATCCATTTGAGATGTTAAGAATTATTACACATGCATTATAATTAAAACTCTATTGTCTTTTTTTTTAAATTCAAAGCATTTATTTAATTCCATGCAGGTACTTGTTCAACCTTAAGAGAAAAGTAAAAGAACAAGGCGCATGTTGAGGCTTCGATATACGAGGTCTATATTGTTGAAGAGATCTCAACACTTATCTCGCACTATTTCAAACCTCACTTGAGAACAAGAATCAAACGCGTTATTCTAAGGTATAATGATGGTGGGGAAGTGCCTTCAAGTGAGAACTTATCAATATTCTTCCATCTTGGACGACTCATAAAAAAAAATACTACAAGGAGAAGATATTTGATAAAAATAGAATTCAGATAAACACATAGTTATGTGCTATTTAACTGCAATGAACTGAGATCTTTTATTTAATAAGTATAATACTCCAAATGTTGTTATTTTTTAACAATTTATCTCTTATACTATTATAAACTGATTAGATTGATGAATTCCTCGTAGGCAACATCGTCAATTTTTATTATCAAAAAACTCACAGCCGATTGAATCCCAAATCTTTCGATTACAAGATGAACAATTTTTCACGTGGTTCAGAATACATGTAAGGACTATTTAATTATTCTTATATCCCAGTAAGTTCATTACACATTTCTTGTTAACTATGATAGAGATGTAATTCATGTACCATTTTTATAAATTGGAAAGGAAAGCTATTGTTACTTTGAATTTACTAAGTCTAGGTCCTAAAAGATAGGAAGTGCTATAACAAGTATTTCATCAATGAACATGTGTTTCATACTAAAGAGTATGGTTAAGGTAGAAAGACATATAACAATGGGGTCTGTGTTAAGAGATCAACTTCTAATGAATTTGAAGCTGACTACTTTAGGAAGTTAGAAGAGATTATTGAATTGCAATATTATAATAAAAAAATATAATTTTTTTATTCAAATATTGATATTAGTATAATACCACTAATAAAAGAATCAGAATAGATTCCCATCATGTATGGTGTTGTGTCAAAGTAGCAAAGTAAGAATGTTTTTTGGAAAATAACATAGTTGGAAACTTATATTAAAAAATAGCACATTTTAAATAGTTGTCGTTGACACCTACAACAATAAAGAAAACTTAATTCAACCCTTTTATTTTATATCCTTTTAAGTAAAAAAATATCAATAAGTGTAAGATTAAAAAAAAAAGTAAGAAGTAATTGATTACCTTATCACACAACATTTTTTTTACTGTGATATTAAGATATTATGACTCTTGAAATTGTACAATTTTCTCTAATAAATTTTGGATTGTAATATTTTCAAAAAATAAATTAAAATTGGTACTATACTATTTTGGAAACAAACTCTCAAATTAAATGAGTTGAAGGCTGGTTCTTCAGATATATATATCTTTCATTGAACGTCTTGCCAAGTGTTTTTAAATAAACCAATTATGCTCGCTTGTTTTTCAAAATGATATCATGAAGGAAAAATAATAATAAAATAAAAATCACCCCATCTTAGTCAGCAGTAGCGGGTAAGAGTTACTGCTTCTGGTTGACGAAGGCAGTACTGGAGGCAAAGTCGAGTTCACGCGTGCTTGACTGGTTGCCGGTCTCTCTCTCTCTCTCTCTCTCTCTCTCTCTCTCTATATATATATATATATATATATGCTCGATATATGTTTCATGTGCAGTGTAGACTAGAAAAGCTATATTATTTTACCTTGTTCATTCGTATAAAGTGCATCAGCATCAGCTAATTTATTGGAAGCTTTTACCAGATTTTGCTAGAAATATTCAACTAATTGTCAAACTTGAATCCCTGTATCCAATCAAAGACAAACCGGGCAATGGTTCTTTTCTTGTTGAATTTATGTATGCCTTGGTCAAACATCTAGCTAAAGTTGCTTGTCCCTAACTTTTTATTTTTATAGGGTGTGTTTGTACCTATGGTAGTGGTAGTTTTTCAAAAAAAATTAGAAACACATCAAATAATATATATTTTTTATTTTAAAAAAATTATTTTTTATATAATATAAGTGTTCATGCAGATCCTCTATGCATGATATTCATCTTTACAGGGAAAAAAAAAAAAACCATCAAGATGGAGCGCCTCCTAATTGTGGGGTTTCAAGTTCAAAATCTTATTTCATGTCGCCAAGGCATGCAGATTGTTTGCAAGTAACATAAAAACCAGTAAGGTTTCACTTAGCTAACTAAAAATAATAATGGGTCAAGTATCTCTCGTGTAATGGATAATACCAGTATATACATATTCATTTAAAAACTCTTGAAAATTAATACCTTGCCGGTCCATACCGAAACTCAAATTAAATGAAGATAGACAAAAGTCAAAACACAAAAAAGTCGAAGCCCACCGCCTCTATAATTCCCCACAAACCAATATAAAGCTTATGGCGTAAAAAATCTCACAAACCTCTAAACTAGAGCACGTCAGAAAAGCCAGATCTGGAAGAAAACAGCCTCAGCAGCTTCCACGAACCAAAAGAATGCTTCTTAGTCTGAATTAATCAAAGCTTCGAGCTACAACTATTGCATGCACACTACCAAAAAAACCAGAGAAAATCAACGGAATTACCGACAAAACTTTTCCATGGAATTTTTTTATCGGTAATAATTACCGACGGCAATAATTCTGTCTCAAAATCTATCGGTATATACCGACAACCTAGATCTGTTGGCAAAACGGTCAGTATATATCGACAGAAATATTCCATCGGTATCTACCAACCGTTTCACCGATGGGGTATACATTTTGTCTAGAAATATACAACGGCGTGGTGACGTTAGAGGATTTTATCAACAGAATGATCGAAAGATTCAAACTAAGATAGCCATACAGTGACGTGGCATTGTCACCAACGGAATCACCGATGGAATCACCGACAGAATTATTCCATCGGTGATTCCATCGGTAAAAGCCATAATATACCCACCCATCTGCCGACACTGTCTTCCTCTGTTTCTCTTTCTTCTTCTTTCCCATTCCACCTCTCCCCTCCCAAACTGCAGCTAACCACCCATCCCAACTCTCCACTATTCTCAACACGAGCACTCAAGTTAATTTCTTATATCTTGTACGTAGTCAAAATATCCGTTTTTTTGTAGATTTTATCATTTTTTTAAAGTAAATCTATCCTTTTTAGTTTTAATATTTAATTGTGAATTTTATTGTTGTAGTATATGTATTTTGTTAACGTTTATACTTGTTTAATTGTTATTTTTCAAAGAAACTTGTATTATGAATGTATAATTTTGTAGTTGTTAAAGTTTGCTTTAGATTTTGTCAAATTATATTTGTTTGTAAATTGTTGAAATTTTGTTTGAATTACACCAAATTAAATGTGTCGTTGTGATGAAATAAATAATTAATAGCTTGTTTAACGAGTCTTATTTAATTGTTATCAATTCTATTTCGAAGTGGTGATTTCTGTAAATTTATATATGTATAAATTTGTATGTATGAACGTTGATAGTTGATAATTGATAATGAATATTTAACATAAGTGTTGTTTTAGTTTGTTGGATAATGTCGGGGAAAACCAATATTTTTGTTATGTTTTATAGAGGTTCAATAGAAGTCATGGATGATCGTTCATGGATGTATCGGGACTCACCCCAAGGATTGCGGAGGATGGATTATTGTAACGGTGTCCAGGGTTTTATTAATTTCGCAACATCTATTCCGAGGAATTTTACTGATGGCGGTATTAGGTGTCCATGCAGGAAGTGTAAAAATTTAAAGTTTTTGCATTAAAATGTTGTAACGATGCATCTTCTAACCAAAGGGTTCATGGAGGATTACCTGTGTTGGTATGCTCATGGAAAACTATTTGTTCCTAATGAGAGCATGGAAGAACAGATGGTTGGGTCAACTTCTAATGCTAGCAACATGCATGAAGTTGGAAATGAGAACAATAAACCTTACAGGAATATGGTTATAGATGCAATGAGAATGAGTGAAGGTAATATCAGGGAATGTCCAATCGTAGAAGAAGAACCTAATGCAGATGCAACAAGGTTTCTTGATCTGATGAGAGATTCTGACGAACCATTATGGGATGGCTGCACAAACCACAATAAATTATCAGCCGTAGCACAGGTGTTCACCATCAAGTTAGATCACGGGTTGAGTGAGGCCGGTTATGATAAGATTATTGAATGGGCGAGAAGCATTTTACCTGAAGGGAACAGGCTGAAAGAGAACTTCTATGCTGCCAAGTCCATGATAAAACCCCTCGGTTTAGGATACCAGAAAATTGATATATGCCTTAACTTCTGCATGTTATACTACCTTGAAAATGATAAGATGACTGAGTGCATGACATACGGGCATTCCCGTTACAAACCCAAAACTGGTAGAGGGAAAATTCTCATGGCATATAAAAAACTTAGATACTTCCCAATCACACCTAGACTGTAAAGGTTATTCATGTCACCAAGGATTGCTGAGCATATGACATGGCACCAATCACACCATGCGGTTGATAGAGTGATGGTTCATCCTTTTGACGGTGAAGCTTGGAAACACTTTAACAGTATGTATCCTCACTTTTCAGCTGAATCAAGGAACGTGCGTCTTGGGTTGTGTACAGATGGATTCAACCCATTCGGGTCATTTGCTGCTCCTTATTCTTGTTGGCCGGTCATACTAATGGTTTATAACTTGCCACTGGGGATGTGTATGAGGCCGGAGTTCATGTTTTTATCTATGGTCATACCAGGTCCAAGCAGTCCAGGGCGGAATATAGATGTTTGTCTTCGTTTGTTGATTGATGAGTTGACGCAGTTGTGGTCCTTTGGAGCTTTGACTTATGACATCTCGAGGAAACATAATTTTGTTATGAGAGCGGCTTTGATGTGGACTATTAATGATTTCCCAGCTTATGGAATGGTTTCTAGTTGGAGCACGCATGGAAAGCTAGAATGTCCATACTGTATGGAGAACAACAAGGCATTCACGCTAACAAACAGGGGTAAAACTTCTTTTTTTGACTGTCACCGTCGTTTCTTACCACATAACTACAGGTACAGAAAGAACAGAAAGGTTTTCTTTGTTGGCAGAGTTGAAAATAATGTTGCACCCCCGCGTCTTTCCATTGAAGAATTATTTGATGTTGTGTCAGAGTACGGTGAAATTGTGTTTGGTCTCCAATCAGGTAAGCAGAAATTTCCTGGTTTTGGTTTGACCCATAATTGGGTGAAGCGAAGTATGTTTTAGTAGCTTCCTTATTGGAAGACCAATCTTCTCCGCCATAACGTTGACGTCATGCACATTGAATAGAACATGTTTGAGAACATTTTCAACACCATCATGGACATGAAGGGGAAGACAAAAGGACAACATCAAGACTAGATTGGATGTAGTGCTATTTTGTAACCGTAAAAATATGGAGTTGGTTTGTGATGGGTCACGGGTCGCAAAACCAAGAGCAAGCTTTGTGCTAGAGAAAAACGCACAACTATTAGTCTACAAATGGCTTAAGAGTCTGCGTTTCCCCGATGGACATGCCTCGAACATATTAAGGCTGGTTAATACGAAGGAATGCAGATTATATGGAATGAAGAGTCATGACTGCCATGTGTTTATGCAAACACTCATCCCATTAGCTTTTTGTGATTTGTTGCCAAAGAGGATATGGGATGCACTAACGGAGATCAGTCATTTCTTTAGAGATATATGCTCCTGCAAGTTGAATGTTGATCACATTGAAAGGCTTGAAAAGAATATCGTTGAGACAGTATGCAAACTTGAGGTGATATTCCCTCCATCATTTTTTGACTCAATGGAGCATCTACTCGTACATTTACCGTTTGAGGTAAAAGTTGGAGGACCGGTCTAGTACAGATGGATGTATCCATTCGAGAGGTTAGATATTACATAAGCTATGCAATTTATAATTAAATGTTTTTGTTTTTATTTTTATTTTAATGTTTTTAATTGATAATATATATATATATATATATATATATATATATATATATATATATATATATATATAAATAATTTTTATAAAAATAAAAAAATTA
>Ga0325403_1000256_pt1 | contig 33360 bp, 13 predicted proteins | sample PopdelMetagenome_19_FD_205665 | JGI IMG/M metagenome (GOLD analysis project Ga0325403, IMG submission 205665) | Populus deltoides microbial communities from Bellville, Georgia, United States - Xylem-PdKOR-R4 | ecosystem: Host-associated > Plants > Phyllosphere > Stem > Wood/Secondary xylem... | reverse complement strand
GCACATGCTGTTCTTTTCTTGTTGTGTAAAACCCTCTTCTTAAACCAGTTAACGCAAGCTTATAATTTATATATATATATATATATATATATATATATATATATACACATTCCAATTTCAGGATTTTGGGAGTTTTTGAGCTTCTACAGGCATCATGGATGCTGAGACCTGAATGGGATTTGCGATCATCTATCTATACATATTCTTCACTCAGTAGGACTTGGTAGCCCTAAAATGCCTCAATTGTCGAAAAAAATAAAATTCAAACGTGGTAAAACAAAAACTTACTCGGAGAATGCTTCTGTAAGTTCATGATAGAACCATCACCATCATCCTATTTGTACTATCTATTTGTCACCCACATATTCTCTTCGAAACTCTCTGCATATAGTTCATACAAGCCACACAACTTGGGCCAGCAATTAAATTCAAGGGACAGTAAGGAACTGTTTCTCTTGCTGTCCTTGTGTTGTTTGTAAACAAGCTTGATTAAGAGAACTTCCAAACAGTAATACCCTATGCTTTACACTCTTTGATCAACTCTTCTCGGTAATGTTTTCCTTTTATTATTTGAAAATTAAAAATTCGTGTTAAGATCTTGCAACATCTTGGCGGCCGAGTTGCTCTAAATTAATCTAAAGTCTAGCTTGTAAAGGGCAACGGCCAACTACTATCAAAACAAGATCACACGCTAGTGTCCCAGGCTGCGAATGCATAAATCAGACAAAACTTCGGCTTATAATAACTTAATTATGTTCGCATGTGATGAATTCCATAGATGTCACAGATCTTGATGGTGATCAGCATAATCTGTACTTTAATTAATGGCAATGATTCAAAGCTCTCCTCTCTCTAATCAGGAAAACAGAAAAAGGAAACATGCATCAAAAGCATACAAGTATCTTATGATTAAGGCCAAAAGCATTTGATGCACCTCTTTCCAACTTAAAAGAACAAACATGGTTTTGATTCTTTGCTCTACTTTTTTTCTTTCTCACCGGTAACTTGGCCGTTGGTCCTATTTATGGCTTCGTTCATCGTGACTCATGATTGCAACATTACAACATGTGATTTGATATATAAATAAGTGGTGTTTGAGATTGTGATTCATCATATTTTATGTTTGAAAATATATTAAAATGATTTTTTTAAAATTTTTAATATTAATATATCAAAATCATATAAAAACACTAAAAAATATTAATTTTTCAAGCTAAAATTACTTTTAACAAGTATCTAAGCAGAGAAGCTGTTACCCCCTCAATCATCCGTTAATTATATATAGTCCTGCCCACACTCCATCATATTCTAACAAGTGATTCCTGTCATTGTCTCTCATGTTACATGTTTCATTCTCTCACATGTGCATGGCCCGACAAGATGTCATTTTAGTTTCTGATCAGGTTTTCTATGGTGTAATTAAAGAGAAGTACCGTCATGAGTTTATTGTTAACATGCTCCAAATAATAGTAATCACGATGTTACTCAAATTAACAATCCCTTCTTAAAAAAAGGGATTCAGGCAATCTGAATTGATTGTTCTTCAAGATATTGTGAAAGATCATCAGCCACTTATTCATCTATCAAAATCTGCCAACAATAATCTCATGCCCCATGCTTCATGATTAATAAGGAAAAACTTGTATATTGTACTTCAAAGCACATCAAATAGTACTTTAAAGGATTTCAACAGAGTAAACCAATCAATATCCCTAAATTCTGTATCTTGAAATTATTGGATATTTCTTTCTTAGTCAAAGGGTTAATTTAACATGCTTACCAACTAAGAACTTGAACCATTTAAATGGATTTTATTTTTATTTATGTTGAATGTTGCTGATATATAACTTTGACAAAAAGCTAGATGTCACGAATTCATGACGTACATCGATAGAAAAACATATAGATTGATTGCTAATAAATATGAAAAAAAAAACAACCCACCATCGTATTTGTGGTGCTGTACCTTGTCATAGTGTATTATACTCTTCTCTATGACTAAATATACATTCACGATCTACGTGTTTCAAGAACTTTAATTGCTTGGACCGACGTTGCTAGATCATATCATCGTAATGATGCCCTTGAAATTAGGCACGAGGTCATAAAAAATCCACCGGAAATTGCAGAGTCAATGCTATACATGCCTAACATGCTATGTTTTTGTACGCGGTATTCATCAATCTTGGGTTTGCTTTTTTTCTTTTCTTTTCTTTTCCCGTTAGTTAAATATTAAACCCTAACACGGCTCTTATAATTATAACTGGTTGTATCCAGAACAGCTGTTCTTAGTACTGCCTTAAAGAAATGAAGTTCGAAAGTGACCTTGCATTTCCTTGGATTTGCTAGATGCCAAGCCTGCCATTCAACATACCAAAAAAATGTCACATCTTTCTAGTACAAAGATGAAAAACGCTAAAATCATTTGTACTATAACTATCTTCTTACATCGACAATTCATTATTCTATAAGAAAATATCACAAGAATAGGGTAGAAAACAGTTTTTTTTATTTTATTTTGATATTAATGAAGTTTTACAATGTGATTGATTTAGTGTACTAGTTTTTCACAAACATTAAGCATACCTAGATTGTTATCGTTTTTAAATATCACTTTTCTAGTGCCAATATCAGGCCAGTACCACCATTGAATTAGGGTTTGATAATAGTTACAGGAAGAAGAAAGGGAACAATAACCAATTAAATTCAAGGCAACAGTCTTGAGTTTTGAGCAAAAATTGTAGGATTCTTGAGAAAGATCGATGTATCCCTTTCTGTCTCTTCTTTTGTCACATCCTTCCGCAGGTTGCTTGCATGATTGGTGAAAACCCAGTTGTTAATCACAGTTAGTTCTCGAATCAAAATAATCAGGCTAATGATTAGGTGCAAGGAATTAGTTGTTAATTATATGTCAAGATTTGTTTATGGGCGCAAGATGTTATGTTTTCGTCCGCCCTAAATGTCAAGCCAATAGCTAAAGGAAGCGTACGTAGCAAAAAATGAGAGACTTCACCAATACAAAGTGGACTCAACAAGTTAATTTAATGGAACGTGAGTGCCCTTTGCTTTTTCTAAATAGAACGGCACTTTCATTAAAGAGAGGAACTTTGAAATGAAAAAGAGAGACTTTACTCGGTGTTGTATGTGATCACAGCTTGGGAATCCATGTACATAGGTTCTCTGGCCTACTAAGCTCGGGAAAAAAGAAGAAAGAAAATCTGTTGACACTCACACACATACACTGATCATCCTAGATATATAATATATAGGACATTGTTTTCTTTTCCTTTTTTTTTTAATCTTTATGTTTGGAAATGCAATAAAGAAAAAGAAAAAGGGGCCGGTTTCTAAAGAAATAATTGCCATATGATGCACCTTTGGACAGTCTCCTACTTCTAAAGTATTAATAGAAGAGCGTATCTAGATTTATCATGGTGATTTACTTTTAGGTCAAAATGCTTTAAAGTTTCACTATCAAGATTTGGGTATCTAAATCTAGCAAAGGTTATGTATTTCCATCCAAGTCAATTGCACTAAACCCACCATACCCTCCCTCCAATCCACAGACACGCAACACGCACCAAAAAACAATTACAATAAAAAAAATTATATGTATAATTACTGCCCCACTACTTTATCCAAGGATTAAATTCTCCTGGGAAAGATCCTAACCGTACGTCTCTTCTTTTGGATGAAAAAGAAAGGTCACAATTGCTCAAGTGGCGAAGAGAAAGAACACTACTAGAAGCAAATACATGGGGTAAGACAAAACTTGGAATAATATAACCACGAACCTCTGTCTTTTATAAAAGAACAGAACAAATTATAATATTTTTTGTGCTCTCGTATTTTACAGTGCAGTCATGTTTAAGTCCCTTGTGTCGAGGGCCATGTAATTAATCTAAGCAAGCAAGACAGGGAAGCAGCTTTCTTTTCAATCTGTGCTCCTACGTCGCAAACCCAAATATTGGGATGATGATAAGCTGAGATTACCTTCGCTCGTACCTCAACTCACTCTACATCCTCGCTTCAAACAGATTTTGGGTTCGAGTCTCTTGACATTAGAGACTCCAATGAGTTTGGTGACAAATGTATTCGATTTTTGGAATTTATTTACTTGTTTCCAAAAAGAAAAAACTTCTAGTACTCCCATAAAAATGGCTCTTCAAGCCGGAAGCCAGTATCAGCAGAACATAATTGCCATGGTGGAGAATAATAACAAAATCCATCACTGTGGTTGACGCCGTCGATGAAGAGATCAGGAAGGTCAAACAACTTGTCATCAACATCAGTTGAAGGAGAACTGCTTGACTCTTGTGTGTTGTCCATGGCCAAATTATCTGATAAATTGGAAACGTTAAGCTCGGCATGGCTCAGATCAGCTTCAGCTTCAGCTTCTGCTTCACAGTGTCTTGTTTCGGGGAATGAAGCGGCGGCTGCCTTGGCAGCTGCAGCTTGAATGTCCTTAGGAGACTTGCTGAGTGGACGAGGCAGTTCATCAACCAATTCAGGGAAATTGAGGTAGGCTGAGCCGCCTTTAATGGCTAAGGCGGCTACATCATGGGCTCGAGCAGCCATTTCGGCTGTAGGGTATGTTCCAAGCCATATTCTTGACTTCTTCCTTGGCTCTCTGATCTCACACACCCACTTGCCCCAGCTTCTCATTCGTACTCCTCTGTATGTTGGATGCTTCCCATTATTCTCATTTCTGGTAGTCTTTCGCTTTTTATTACCCTCATTGCCACTTTGCAATTCTTGAGATTTTCTCGATCCTTTTGGATCAGCAATAGAATTCTCTTCTTTTTTTGAGATTCGATCAGTGTATGAAATGGTGGTAGAAAAAGAAGAGGAGGAGGAGGAAGTGGTGGTGGTGGTGGTGGTGGTGGTGGTGGAAGTGGAAGATGATGTAAGGGAATTGTCTTGTGCATCAATCTCAAGGATGATATGTTTTTCCATGATGGGGAGGTCTCTATAGCTACTGGCAAGCTGTGTGGAGCTAAAGAGAAATGTTGAGTGATCGATACATATAATAGCAAGTGTTTGATACCTTTGTATGATTACTTCTTTCATTTATTTATATTAAAGTGAAATAAGAAAAAAAAATGTAAATATAAAGAAAAAAGAATATAAAGAAAGAAGTTCATGGGTCCATTACATAAAGGGCCAACAGTTCATCTAATTTGTTGCCCATGTGTAGCTATTCATATAATAATGCATGCTTTCGTGAAGCCCTTCTTGGCTTGTTCTCCATGTCAAATTATACATGAAAATAATTTGTTTTTCATAACTCATCCTTTCCCATTTCTTATACAAATGTGCAAGCACCACATTCTGCCTCTCGTATTTTCGTAATCTTCCCTTCTATTTCTTGAGAAATTAATGGCAGGTGTCACTTTGCCCTCATCCACACGATGGATTTAGAATGAGTATTCTTCACTGGACCCCTTAAAGGGTCCTCTCTGTTTTTCACCCCAACTCTGCTTCTTGGCTTTTAAGGATTTTTATTTGTGTTTGTATAGAAGGTGATGTAGCCAGGAAGCAGACAACATGAATATCGAAAAAACAAATCAAACTATGATCTTATGCTTTGTTGATATGTCTTCTTCAACTTGACCTAACTTGGTCTCTACATGGCTGACCTCTGCTAGAACACATGCCACGCTGTTTCTACATATATACAAACATTTCTTCTAGCAGAAAACCATACGTCAATCATGGTGTAGTAGTGGGCAAATTGAAAGAAGTTTGACCTCTGAAGATAAAATATTTGGTTAATTGGAGTTGAATTTTAGAAGCAATAATGGGAGTGTAAAGTTACGGACTTTCTAGTAGCAAGCTACATGGAGTGAACAAGTGGGTTCTGTTGGAAGTGGATCGGGACAATCGATGCAGAATACGAACACATGAATTAACAGTAAGAACTCGGCATTTCCAAGATTATTAAATTTTTACTCCTTGTGCAAACATATGAAAAGAGCTACGAACAAGGATTTCCTGGGTTTTCGACGAATCAAAATGAAGGCATGTAGTTAAAGAAATACGCATCGCAATCTCACACATGATGGCTCACATGGTAGGGGTCCAACGCCAGATTTCCTAGCCAATGTGATATACGAACCCTGCAAGGAATTGTTCTTTTCTCTCAAACTTTTTTTAAAGGGTTAAATCCTCAAGACAATTGACAACCTGTATGATGAAAGTGATTGGATGGCTTGCATCATTCAGTTGTTATTGTATTAATTTACTGTGATGGGTCGTCTTTCCTAGCTTTAAGAAAAGTTATCTTTTGCTTTCTTCCCATTTCTCTAGCCCCTCGCACTTGTTTACTCTAGCTAGCCTGGTTAATGGAAATATTTTATTATATTTATTTTATATTTTTGAAAGTATATATAAGAACTTATTATAAAATTATGTTGTCAAAGTCTCAAAGATAAATTTATTTTTATTGAAAAAAATAGTAGTGGGGAGAAAACATATTATTAAATATGTCATAGAAAACTTGTATCTCTAGCTAGTTTAAATATAATTACATTAAATGATAAAAAATTCTTCTACAATTGACATAGAGTTTTCCATGAGAGTCTTCTTCTCTATGTATTTTTTTTTTAATCTGTCTTTTCTGTCTCTTTCTTACTTATCCATGTTACCATATATATTTAGAAGGATGAAGAGTTATAAATTTTTCTTTTTTATTACTGAAGAGTTAGGATCTAAAAATAGGTCAACTTATTTACCTATTTTTTCACAGTTCATCCCAATCCATTGCGTAAATTTGGCAACATATATGCATGCATGATCGCTAGAATAGCATCATCAAGATATTCTAATATCTTAGCTAGGCTGAAGTTCTATTATCTTAGCTAGGCTGAAGTTGTTCATCTCAATTACACGGGACTGCCATTGTTGATGAACAGTAAAAACCATGTTTTTTCAATGGAATTAGCTTTTCACATAAAGTTGAAATAGAAAGAGGTTGGTTGGTTCAATTTGATTTTAATAATCTTTAAAAAATTGATGGGCATTTCATGTCGTACGTCTTCAATCAAAGAGCACGAACAAGCTATGAATGTGTCGTGTCATAGATAATATATGGTCCATTGCTTACCCAAATCAAATTTCTATTTTTGTTGATTCCCAGAACTTCCCTTGTAAGTGACTTCTGTCACAACTCAATTCTCGGGCTCATGATGGACAACACAAATGTAGCATCTGCAGGTGCATCTCCTGCAGTATTAATCTCATGAAAATTATAAAATGGTGCAGCATAAAATAAAATATTTAAAATTAAAAAAATTCAATAAATAAATTAAAATTCAATTCTTTTATAATGGTCTCGAGAAACAAATAAGATGTGTTGACTCAAGAAGTAGAAAGAACACAAACAAAAGATCGATCATGCTACTGAAACTGAACTAAAGACCTGAAAAATATGAATAAAGGGGTGAGTCCAAACACTTAATGAGATGTATAAACTATAATACATGCTAATATATATTTTAAGATAAGTGAATACGGTTATATAAATTAAGTACCGAACAAAACAAGTATATCAAAGGTATCATATTAAATGGTATACAAAAGAAATATACATGTCAGAATTACATATCTTATTACTGATATCCTACTCATCAACTATGGAACACACACACAGTGTGTGTGTGTGAGAGAGAGAGAGAGAGAGAGAGAGGCTATTTTGCATAGTACTGACACTGTACTTGCCAGCTAGGAAACAAAATACCATGTACACATAAGTTAACTACTCTCCGTTAGTATGGAATAACTAACTATTCCCAGTTAGTATGGAGTTTCTGACATCAGTCTAAATGGGGTAACAAGAATCATGAGCTCAAATAAACAAATAATATGGATATAGGGTTTATGGTTTATCATTAAGTTTCATAATGCAAGCATGGTCACATCAGAACAAATATAAATTATATATGGACCATGTTCAAATCAAACAAATATATGATAAGTACTTAAGAAGAAAACAGAATAACAATAACTAATCAGGCTTATATAATTAATAATAACAATGACATTCATCATTTCATACCAATATATATATATAGACACACACACACACACAATGCATCACCTGGAAAGACAAAAACAAACAAAATCGAAGAATCAACTCACCGATGATCAACTGGAGCTGTATCAACTGAACCTATATGAATAAATAAAATATACATTAAAAAACTACTCAAAATTGAATCCTATATACAAAACGAACTGAACATGATTGAAAAGACCCTACTACTCCTTAAACAGTTGACCTACCAAACACAATCCAATCAGTCAACCAAAACAAGCTAGTCGACAACTAATAGAGGAAACGGTCGATGACACCAAAAGGGACAACCGGTTGACCTATCAAACATAGCCCAACTGGTTGACCACACCTCCTCAATAGGTCGACTGGTTGAATAGAACAAACTTGCTCCACTATTGTTTCTCTAACCAGTCGACTGCCTACACCTCAAATGGTTGACTGCAACGTATGTTCAACAATCGGTCAACCTATTCACTTTAATTGGTTGACTGCTTGATCAGGAAACCCAGAATTCCCTACTTGCAGTCTCAATCAAATTCTGCCAAAACTCAACAACATGCCCATCAACATCAAAACAATATTTAACGATTCTAGCCATCCAAAAATATATTTTTAACATCCTAAACTCAATATCCATTCCATTATAATCATAAAAAAACCATCAAATTCCTCAATTAAACCTACAAGCCCTAACATGCCTTTTATTGTTCAAAATCTGAAATTAAATACAAAGTTTAGAATGATCTTACCTTGTTATTGACACTCAACACCCTAAACCAAAATAAAATCCACCAAATAGAATGATTGATTATTCAGAGTAGAGGAGGCTTAAGAGATGTTAGTGTGCTCTTACGTTTTGTCTTTCTAAATAATTATTTCTTTTTTTTTTCTTTTCTGACTAGGAAAACCCCTACTTATACTTGGGTTTGGGACTATGAATGAACTTATAGGCTTTAGGCCTTCTAGGCTTTAGGTCCAAAACTTGGGCCTTACAACCATAGTTATTAAACCCGGCTTGGGGGTTGACCCGGTCAAGGGGCCGGGTCCCGGGTTTCATGGGTCAACCCGGATCAACCTGGAAAAATTAAAAAAAAATTAAAGTTTTAATATTTCATATGAAAAAATCTATATAAATATAAGTTATACATATTGTAAACAATGAAGTTTAAAAGAATATTTTAAAATTTTTTTTATTCCATATTAAAAGATATTTTGTTAAACTTTTAAGTTGAAGTATTTAAACCATAAAAAGTTTTTTTATCCCACATTCAAAAAACATAACGTTTTTCTTGGGAATATAGAGTATATATACTAATAGGTTTCAAATCCCACATTGAAAAAAAATAATTTCTTTCTTGGGAACACAGAGTGTATATACGAAAGGGCTTCAAATCCCATATTGAGAAGATACTATGTTATCCTTTTAAGTTGAAGTATTTAAACCAAAAGGTTTTTTTATCTCACATTGAAAAAATATGATTTTTTTTCTTAGGAACATAGAGTATATATACTAATGAGTTTCAAATCCCACATTGAAAAAACATAACTTTTTTCATGGGAACATGGAATATATATACGAAAGGTTTTAAATCCCACATTAAAAAGATATTATATTATACTTTTAAGTTGAGGTATTTAAACCAAAAGATTTTTTATCCAACATTGAAAAAACATGATTTTTTTCTTGGGAATATAGAGTATATATATTAATGGGTTTCAAATCCCACATTGAAAAAACATATTTTTTTTCATGGGAACATAGAGTATATATACGAAAGGGCTTCAAATTCCACTTAAAAAAGATACTATGTTTTCCTTTGAAGTTGAAATATTTAAACATCCCACATTGAAAAAACATGATTTTTTTCTTGGGAGTATAGAGTATATATACTAATGGATTTCAAATCCCACATTGAAAAAACATAACTTTTTTCATGGGAACATATAGTATATATACGAAAGGGCTTCAAATCCCACTTCAAAAAGATACTATGTTATCCTTTGAAGTTGAAATATTTAAACCAAAAGGTTTTTTATCCCACATTGAAAAAACATGATTTTTTTCTTGGGAATATATAGTATATATACAAAAGGGCTTCAAATCCCACATTGAAAAGATACTACTTTATCCTTTTAAGTTGAAGCATTTAAACCAAAAGATTTTTTTATCCCACATTGAAAAAACATGACTTTTTTCTTGGGAACATAAAGCATATATACTAATGGGTTTCAAATCCCACATTTGAAAAAAAAACACCGGGTCTCATCCGGGTTCGCTCAGGTCATGGGTCAACGCCGGGTCGCTCGGGTTTGATTGGACTGTTGCCCCAGCCGGTCTTTTATTAAACCCGGACCGGTATAGCCACTGGGTCGATCCGCCGGGTCGGGTTTAATAACTTGGCTTACAACTTCATCCCTACAGAGCACAACCTTGTCATTCAATTCGAATTTGGTATTGTCATCAAGATTAAATTAGAAAAAGAAAACCAAAATGTTATGTTAAAATGAAAATTATATCTATTTTTTTTATTTTCAACTTATGTATGCTCAAATCATCTATAATGTGTGTGTATGAGTGTGTCTGTAATTGTGGTAAATGTTATTTTTCAAAGTGTTTTTTGCTTGAAAATACATCAAAATATTATATATTTTTTTACTTTTTAAAATTTAATTTTGACACTAACACATCAAAACATGACCCAAAAGTTCATAAAATTTTGTTATTAATCATAAGCAAACCTACATCTAAATACGTGGATAAATAGAAGTTATCCTCCTTAAACCTAACTTAAATCCCAAGTATTATAAATCCTTACATTCACATGTAACTTGAACCCGCGTTCTAAGTGGAAACATTGAATTGAATATTTTGTCACATCTTCACCGAAACAATGCTTTAAGAGAGGAGCTCTTTGTATTACTAAACTTTTTGAAGATCCTTCTTGGAAACTACCACTAGAAGAGTACGGACAATCATATCCCTTCACCTATTATCATCCAAAATTCTTAAAAAAAAATAAAATTCAAAGCCTAATTAACTTTGGGCCATCTCGTATCTAATCTACGCAAGTCATTTAGGTCAAAAAAAAAAAAAAAAAAAACTTTTTTTCTCAAGTTGCTAGCTTTGCACTTTTTTTTAAAAAAACGTTTTACAATAAGTCTATGGAAATTTACTTAATTTAATTGGGATGCGTGGTCAAGTTGCATTTATAGGTGAGATCTGAAGGGTCTGCCTACCAAAGGATATATGGGATTGCTATGTGTATTGCAGAATCTTTAGTGTTGTATGGTTTCCATCGAAGAAAATGTATATTTGAAGTGTTAGACATATATAGATGGCGCGCGGCACTGAGTAGATTTATTTTTTATATCATAATCTCTTATAAATATATCAACAAAAATGCATATGATAGCTAAGTTTTGATTGAGATTTAGTCCATGAAAGAAATCCTCAGATAAAAAAGTGCTCAAGCAAATATTTATATAAATAAAAATAAAAGGAGAGAAAAACAAGAGAGAATTAAAAAGTAATTTTTAATTAAAAAAAAAGAGCGATGGAATAAAAAAAATATATTTTTCTCTCTCTCGAATCATATTCAATAATTACAAGTTTGATATCATAAGAATTCTCCAATGTGTCTTGTCAAGATATCAATTTGATGACCTTTTGAATGGTCAATTAAGAGGTGCATGTTACCTGGATGCGCGTCTTAATAATTAATAATTGCTACAATGAAGTATGAACTACCCTGTTTCTTGTTTTAAAGACGGAATGATTAACAACGATTTCTCTCCTTAAGACACCAATTAAGATCATATCTTCCTCTTTTTTGTGAAAATTGCCAGTATCATTAGCCCATCAGTATTCAATATACTAGGCTGCCACCATATATAAGCTTCCAAAATCGTTGGAGGAGGAAACTCAATTGATCTTAAGATATATCCCTCACTACCGGGGGGGAAAAAAACCTGAGCACACAAAACAGTGGCAAATTCTTGGGTGAACAAGAACCATCTTCACTAGAAACTCAAGTTCCATTTGCACTCCAGCAGAACAAGGTACAGTCTGACATAAACAAGTAGCTTGCATGTTAAAATCATCACTCATCGTCGTCACCTTACGTCTGCAATTTGCTTTGCCATAAATAAACAATCAAATGCGTCCATGGTTGATGTCAGTGACCACCAGTATTGGGCTCCATGCACGGCCATTTCAGAAATCTCAATTATTGAATTCTTGGTTGTGTTCTCATGCTGGAGGTTTAAAAGAACACATGCTTTCGTTAGGGCATTATACAATATGAACACCAAGGAGATGGAGTACAAGATCTAATGATGTTTAAAACCAACAACTCGATTAATTCATTCAGCACGCACACTTATAACAAAACATACCTAACACCAAAAAAATAAAAAATAAAAAATCCCCACCTACCCATAGAAAAAACGTTTTGGCGTGGTCGTCTCAAGTCTCAAGTTGACTGCTTTCATATGCCTGATGATTGTCCGAACCACCGAACTCAAATCTTGCTGCCGGCTGCAACCGAAGCCCACGATGGAGTGAGCTCCGCTGAGCCAACTTGTATGCCGAGACATAAAATTTATGACCAAACCAAAACGTTTTTTTTTTATTATTATTATTATTAATATATGTGTCTAGAGCAGCTTGTATATCTTGTCTAATCCTATAAATCTTATATAAATCTCCATAGGATGGATACTGGGGTGGGGTTTTTTTTTTTATTTTTTATGTGGTAGGTATGTTTTGACATGCATGTCTGTGTCCGTGTTCATTTATTAGTGAAAGAAAGTTCCACATGGATTTTACACAAATGACGGAATTATTTTTTAAAGAAAAGAAATTGATTATGTTTGCTTTTAGAAAAAAAAAGTTCTATACAAGTATGTTAACAATGACGCTGTCTGGAGTGCATTTAGGATTACAAGAGTCAAGAGATATAAGCAGAAGCATCAAGTGAGACTTGTGTTTTTTATTATGGAAAATTTGATAATAAACAAAACCCCTTTTCCTGTTTTCTATAAAATTTTAATTAGAAAAAAATGTTTCGAGGAAACAAATCTCATTTTAAACTACTTGATGTATTCTCTATAATTTTCGATTTCCTAGAAATTTTTTTCTTAAGAACTGAAAAATATTCCACAAGTAAACATGACCTAAATGTTTCTCGCATCCCTCCTGCGAAATATCAGAAAGCCAATACAGGCAACAAAACAACTTGTTAGCTTAGGGCTGTGACTCGAGACTTTACAGCAGTTTATGCCTTCAAAGTAGATGCATATCAGGAACAATTGAAGGAAGCAAACATGCCGCGAGCTGATGGCAAATCCCTTAGAAGCAGGCTTTCGGCAATTTAAATAATAGTGAAGATCAGTGAAATATCTTGACAACAGGACCAAAATGACGAAACCAGGGAAACAGATATACGAAAAGAGCAACCAGGAGTGCTCCTGATCTCTCCGCACTGGCATGCATGCCAAGATAAAATAAACTAAGAAAACAAAATTTAAAGAAGATCCCACCAGTCTTTCGCTAGTTGGTCTCACAAATTCATTTCCAGACACAACAAAAACAAGCTAACACTTTATTATTTGAGGGGAAGATACCCAGAACTCACTCTCTTGATCACAAATAAGTTGCGACTCCGCAACAGCATAGCACATGATTTGATTGGGCAAGATGATGATAATTATGACGAGCCAAAATTTTGGGATAGTACACGCAATAAAACATCTATGAATCTTTTTATGTCTATTATGAATATTGGTACATCTTAATTTTATTGTCAAAAACTTGAGACTAACCGGAGATAGATAACACCAATCATAAATACACAACATGAAGTGAGGGTGCAGAATCTAACTAAGTTATGGCATCAAAGCTAAAATTAATGTCTCAGTCATATGTTATTTTTCATTAATATTTATTTGTTAATAACATCATTATCTTAATATTATTTAGCTAATATTTGAAACTTATTTAGATAAGTTACATAGCTCTTTAAATAAAAGAGTTTATATTAGTTGAGTTTCTTAATTGTATTGTGATTGATTTTATCTATAAATAAAAGCTAAAAGCTAAGGGATGACAATAATCTATGAAAAACATTCTGCCCTTTGTTTTTTGCTGTAAGTTCTCTATTCTTTGTTTTTCTAGTTATCATCAACATTCAGTTCTTTATATGCCTATTATCAACAGAAACACTACAGATTTAATATAATTAGCTTGAGAAGACGAATATGTGAAACAAATTATGTCTTTGCACTACAGATTATAAATCGATGCTAACCCATCGTTGCAGAATTCAGCTTGACAGAGAAACAGTAATAAATGGCTTAATGTTGGTACACTGCACTCAGGACGTGGATGGTTCTTCATCCTCATCATATGCCTCCTGCTGCTGGTGCTGCTGCTGTTTGTGCCTTTTCTCCTCCTCCATATTGACATCATGCATTATTGTCTCTTCGCACTGCTGAGGGGTTAGACTCCCAGAGTCAGGGAACTCCACATTAAAACGGATATAAAGCTTGCCCTTCATGAAGGGCCTGAGATAATGTGGCATTCCTTCATCATTAATTGCTTTGTACTGACCTGAATTCAGAAGGATGTCAAGTGATCAAGAATGAGGAGCGAAGAATGAAATTCAAAGAATAAATTTACAAGTAACACCAGGTTTTATGATCTCGCCAGGATTTGATTTGATAGAAGCTGCCGACCATCAAGATGAGTAAGGGAAAACTGATACACAAAACCTCAGTTAAACTGGTAGTGCATTTCACATAGAGATCATCCAATTTCCGTTCAAAATTGGGGTGCTCTTTCAATTGCAATACAACAACAACATCCCCTTGTAATTGAGTCAGGCTGCAAATGACATGATGAAAAATAAAATTTTGTTTAATGCAATTGCATAAGAGAAAATTCTGTTAAACTATAGACATTATTGGAACAACGTAGAACTAAAAATTATATTAAAGTCTAATGGCAAGAATTAAATTGCAGACCAACCACTATCTTCAAATGCATTCACAAAATGATTCTGAAGTGTTGCAACCGCATCAATGTGGGCATTCAGAAAATTGATAATAAAATGTGTCCATTCTTGCACCAGTTAGCAGGAACAGAAAACAAAAACCTCAACAATGCTGGTTCTTGGAACTCTTAAAAACTAAAATCTTGTCCAAGGGGCATCCTATGGTACCCCCCCCCCCCCAAAAAAAAAAGAAAAAAAAAAGAAAAAAAGAACGCTTATCTTTTCCTTCCATCTTTCATATTTAAAAAAAATGCAATCTGACTTTACTTACAGCTTCATCAGCTTGACCTTCCAAAACTATTTTCTGGCCATGTTGCATTCCCTTCTCAACATGCACCTCCAGCACCATCTTTTCTTGTGTCACCTTGTTACCTCTGCATAGGGGGGCATTTATCCTTCTCACTAATGAGCTCACCTGCAACCATGATAGATGCATTTCAGAATGGAAATAGAGCAAAAATGAAGAAAGGGGAAGAAATCTGTTTCAGTCAATAACCTGAACCTCTGCATTCAGGACACACATGCTGCTGCATTTGATGGACCATGCCCAATCCGATCTGTTGAATTGGAACTTTCATTCCGGAATCTTGGCAGCCATGACATGTCCCAGAGGCTCCACTCTTTGAACCTTTCCTGAAATATTAGCATACATATAAAAACAAAAGTCCATCCACCTACACACTAGACAAAAAGGTTTAAAACAAACCCAGGCTGGTATAAAAAAAAAAAAAAACAGGGTGGTGAGGTATGAAGAAAAATACAGCCAATCTTATCAATGAAACTGCAACTTGCAAACTATTAAAAGAGAACTGGTGAGGGCCACATGAGCAAAAACAACTTTCAAGCGAGCTAATAAAGTTAAGGTAAAAGAACATACCCTTTACATTTGGCACACACAACGTTTCTAGAAAGAGAGTTTCATGGATGTTCCATTGTACAAGTCCTCTAAGGAAACCCTCAGAGAGTGCACTCCATCTTCACCTTGCTTCAGCCTTCTTCCTCTTGAGCTTCCACCACCTGAAAAATAAGATCCTTGAGAACCTTTATCTAAGAAAATTAGTCAATAAAAAGCAAAATGCATCAAGAGTCTCTCAGCCTCACCGCCAAAACCACCTCTGCTAAAAAATGATTAAAAAAGATCAAATGGACTTTGACCACCACCACCTCCTCCCATTCCCTCCTTAAGTGCATCTACACCATATTGATCATAAATTTCTCTTTTATCTGGATCACTAAGGACTTCATAAGCTTGAGATAACTCCTTGAACCGGTAAAAAATGATCAATAGATGAGTGTCAGAAGGCACACATAAACAGACTAGATCAATCACACTATGCTAATGAACACCTTTACTTTCAGATTTTGCAACAATAGCCCTAGAAGTTGATAAATAGATGATCGTAACAAAACACAAACCATTGCAAACTTGTTAGCACTGTGTTTTTATCTTGATGATGAAGGAAATTCAACACCCAGAGATCCATGCATGGTCTTCAACCAAATTTTTAATCTTTACATGTCACATATTTCTTGTACATGGATCGTAGACATTCAGACTTTCCTAAAGTGAAATCGATATTTTTGCAACCTAGTTTTAGTGATAATACGAAACAAAAGTTATGACTTCCTAAAAGTAAATAGCATCCACCATCATAGCAAACAACCACCCAGAAGTTTAAAAAGAAAAAACTGAAAAACCATGACAGCAACTATTCGTTTAGAATCATCATGATGTGATTGACAAGTCATGACTCCAATGCACCCTTGCCTCGGCCAGACGCAGATGTGAGCGCCTCTAGCACTTGGCTACCAGGCACAACTCAAATATGGTTCAGAGCCGAATGGGCATCACATACTCCTTACACAACTCAAATAAAGCGGTTTTTAATAAACTACCTATTCAGGATCTCCACCTTTATCAGGATGATTCTTTATGGCAGCTTTCCTATAAGCCCTCTTCAGTTCATCTTGACTTGCACCTTTTGACACGCCAAGAACCTCATAATACTTGGTGTTTTTACACATCCTAGGAACACTACGCCCATACATGATTACAACACCTCAACAATGCTGTTCCAAAGCTAGGTCAAGTCAGGACATCAAGAATAATCATCCACACATGAAATCATCAAACTCTAGACTAACATAAAAAAACTCATGTTCCGAGGGAGAAAAAAATAAAGGCCAAGCCCTCACCAACTAGCGATACTTAATCGTACACGCAGAAGAACACATGTATGCGCTATAAACCTTGCACTTCAGTCGTACACTCCAATCACTTTCAGTTGCCAATATCTTTTAGACATCCTAACTTAAAGTTCTCTAACCAATACACAAAATTAATAACCCTCAATTAGCCAAAACTTAACAAAATTAACAAAAACAAACCCTCTTTTTAGCTCGAAATTTGCTGTGCTGCACTCAAAATTGCTGCTTTTGTTACTGAATGCAAACAATCTAGCTTCGGTTAGCCAAAACTTAACAAAATTAACCCCCTTTTTAGCTCGAAATTCATTGTGCTGCATTCAAAATTACTGCTTTTGTTACTGAATGCAAACAATCTAGCGTCGATTAGCCAAAACTAACCATTAACAAAACCTAACAACAACAAAAAAAATAACAACTTTTTAACTTTCCAGCCTCGGAAATCAGAAATTGAGACACGAAACGACAGAATCGATTATCACAAAACAATTATCCAACTAGAACAGATCAAAACAAAAAAAGAAAAGAAGATTGTAGATAAATTATAAATTACCAATTAAACGCAAGAGGACGTTGTCGCTTCGTTTACTTCAGGTAGAGAGAGAAAGTGGAAAGAATTAAGCGAAAGAGAGGGGAATTTATAAGGTCCCTCGCTAGAGCTTTTTAACACCTCTCTCTATGTGTTGCTGATGCTGGCTACTATAAGAAAGAACTTGGGAAATCGGAATGGACCGGGAGCGAGGGAAGTCGTTAATTGTTATAATTAGTGTTTCCTTTCTAGAATAGGATGGCACTGTTGGCACGCGGGAAGATAATTATGAAGAAAACTATACTTTTATCTTTTTATTGTTCATCAAAATTGAGATAATTATGGATTAGAGCAGTCTTATAAATAAAACTTGTTAAATATGTAGTTAATGGTGAGTTTTTTTATATAGGATATATTTAATATTAAAAGAATGATTAAAAATAGAATGATTCGTTCGTGTTTTTTAGACTATAATATAAATACTGATTGGTTCTTCGTGACATAAAATTTTAACCTTTAGGTTAAAGATTTTTTTTATTATTATTATTGAAACAGTTCAAATACAACTCTAAAATTCTAAATGTTCAGTGTGATTTTTGAGGGGATGAAGAGAAAAAAAGAAAAAGAGGAAAGAAAACAGGTCTAATATTCTTGTCAAACTCAATATCCATGAGTTTGGCATGCTGACCAGACCCAACCACTGTGGGTCCGGCAAGCATGCCAGATCCACTTAAACTTGAATTAGACATGTTTAATATTATTATAAATTTGAAAAAATATTATTAGTATAATTCTTAATAAAATTAGAAATTATTATTATTGTTAATATTATTAATATAATTATTAATAAAGTTTTTTAAAAAATATTATTACTATTGAAGAAAAGCCATAAATTTGAGTTGAAAGGTAAAATTAAAAATTATAAGAACTTAGGTTAGACATGTTTAATATTATTATTAATATAATTATTAATAAATTTTAAAAAAATATTATTACTATCGAAAAAAACCATAAATTTAATTTAAAGGGTAATATTAAAAATTATTATTGTTGTTGTTATTATTATTATTATAAAAAAATTAATTAGGCATGGCTGCCTTAGGTCTGGAAGGTTCTTATGTCTAGCATGACCTCCAGATCCAAGATGCTTGGGTCTGGCATGACCAAGTCGCTTGGGTCTTGCTCTGACATGGATACAAACCTAATGGACTTAAAACATTCTTTATACTCAATATATTTTTTGACATTTGAAAAAAAAATGATATATTACCCGTTGCCGAGCGTTGATCAATATACTAGTTTTTTTCTAATATAATACATATGGTTTTTTAAAGTTTTTTTAAAAATATATTAAAATAATATTTTTTTAAAATTTATTTTTGATATCAAAATATTAAAACAATTACAAAATACAAAAAATAATTAATTTAAAGCTATTTAAAAAAATCTAGACTACAATATCAAACATGATCTTAGACTTTACTATCACACCTTCGGTTAGTGAAAAAATCCGATTATCTTTTTAGAAAAATATAATAAAACGTGTTTATCTATGCGTTTTTTATGCATTTTAAACTACAGTTTAAACTAAAAATATTACTTTAACTGCCTTTTATTTTAACCATAACTCAAAACGCATAAATAAACATAAACAAACAAGCTAATTTCGTTTGGGTTCCAAACACAACGAGACGCCAGTTCCCGGTATACTGGGATTCTAGAGCATACATTAATCCCTAATGAAGATGCACCACATTATGTAGTGAACGTCATCCATCTTGATTTTCTTTCTATCTTCTTTGAGTTAGATACATTAATTATGCTTTTTTATTTTATTTATAGAATACCATAAAATTTCTCCTTAAATGACTCTCCTTTCATTCATTAAAAGTAAAATCTCCAGGCATTTAAATCAAGTCTTGGAAGAAAATTAGTGTGGTAGTAATTTATGAAAAAAAAAACAAAATTAAAAAAACAAAAAGAATATTTGAGAGGACGGAATGTTTTATTAAGTGTTTTTCTTTTCTATACATATTTTCTCTTTATTATATAGATACTCTATACTTCTAATTACAAGTCTATTTATAAGTTTAAAATATTAGACAATTAATGAATTAAACTAACTAAAAAAACCTATTTTAAATAGGCAAAGTAATTTTACAGACTAAATTAGTCGAACGTTTTTGAATTAATTGACTAATTTATTTAATTCAACGGTTAATTAATTCCTAACTAGTAGAATAATTTTCTTTTTTTTCAAAAAAATAAAAAATCATGTTTACTTTCAACATCAACATGATCAAACAAAACCCATCACCTCACTCTTCACAATCTCTGTTTCATCCATTATTGTTCATCTACTGTGTGGAACGACATCATTATTGACTAATTCATTTAATTCAATCGATCAATTAATTCCCAACTAGTAGAATAATTTCTCTGTTTTTTAGAAAAATAAAAAATCATATTTACTTTCAAGATCAAACAAAATCCCTCACCTAACTCTTCACAATCCCTGTTTAATTCATTATTGTTCATCTACTGTGTGGAACGACTTTCATTTATTTGTGAATGTGATGTCGAAGTTTCGGACTCGTTCATCTTATTCTCTGATTGTCCCATAGCCATGTGAACTTGTCTCAAAGACTTTAAATGAACTGTTAATTAATCACGATTAAGTTATGGTCTTTCTTTAACTATCAAAACTTTCAAGTTGATCATTTTATATGTCTGATGTCTAGACTTGTCTGTTTTTATAAAAGTAAACTCTATCAGGTAATGCATGCAATCACCCATGTGGTTTGCTCATCCTTAGGTTCAGGATCTCTGTCTAATTGATCACTTTGGCCACGAGTCACAGTACGTATTCTACAATGGAGAACAAGAACAAGTTCTGCGATTCTATGAGCTCCAGCGGACTTGGTATGCTTCTTGTTTTTATTTTGGACAAGATTGGACAGTTCATTTTGAGCGGTCGACTTTCCCTATCTAATCCTTTTTTCTCCTATGTTCTTCGGGTGAAATGCGCCTGGATACTTGCCTGGTGTGGAACTCAATATTCTATGACATTAGTCCTCTATTCACTCCCTTATAATCAATCATTGATGAAACACTTAAACGAATTGCTTTCTAGTAATCAACTATAGAAACTGTCAACAACTTGATCTATTTAAAAAATAGATCAAGTTCTCTATTCCTTCCAGCTCTTCAAAATCTTTGTTTAATCGATTATTGTTCATCTGCTTTGTGAACGAATTTTATTTATTTGTCAATTTTTCAGACCCTTTCATTTTATTCTCTGATTATCCTATAGCCTGTGAACTTGGCTCGGGCTGACTTTAAAATTACTTGTTAATTAATCCCTATAGCCATGTGAACTTGTTTCAACTGGACCTTAAAATGACTTGTTAATTAATCAATGTTTAAGCTATGGTCTTTTTTAACTGTCAAAATTTTCAAGTTGATCATTTTATTAGTCTAATGTCTACATCTGTCAATTTTCTATATAAGCAAACTCTATCAGGCAATGCTATGATCACCAATTTAGTTTGCTCATCCTTAGGTTCAGGCTTTCTGTCTAATTGATCCCTTTGGCCATGAGTCACATTACGTATTCTGCAATGGAGAGCAAGAAAGAGAACTGCGTTTCTATGAGCTCCGGAGGACGTGGTATGCTTCTTATTCATATTTTGGAACTCTTTTCTTTCGGTTTGTTGTTAGTGATCTGTCATGTATATGATGCTTTTCACTTTTGTATATCATGACCTACAAAAGTTGATCCTATCATACAAGAATTCTGATATGCATGCCGCTGGTTTCTCGTTAATCATAGATGAGTTTTCAGCCTCCAAATTGTTTCCTTTTCTTTTTCAGGAGTCAAAAGATCCGAAAGAGATCTACCTTCAATGCATTACTCCCTTAAGATAGAGTCATTCTCCTTACTTCTGAAGACAAAAGTCGAAAAGTATGAATCTGATGTTTTTGAAGCCGGAGGCCGCCACAAATGGTTTGTTGATTCTCGCCACCTTCCTTTGACTAATACTTGTTTCTATACGTGCAAAATTGCCAGGAGACCGGCGGTGAGAAAAGAAAACGATAGGAGGGGTGTTGGGCGTGGGCAGCAGAGGTGTATTGATGACAGTAGACTCTATGGATGAAAGGGGTGTTTTGTGAAGGAATTCATGTGTTAGAAGATGACTATGAAGATCAGCATACGAGAGAGGCTTTGTTTTGGTCACAAGACTTGTTACTAAGTCCTTAAACTCTCTTCGAAGGCCACGAAACACATATAAGTTGAAATCCTCTAGCGATACCGGTTGACCAACAATAGTTAATTCATTAAATAACGCCTTAGCCTTTTGCATAAACTGAGTTATCGACTCATCACCTTGTCGAAGAGCTTAAAGGGAGCCATGAAGTTGCATAATACACGAATTGGATATGGAAGCTGGAGCTTGCTCAAGTGGGCGCCAAACAGAACTTGAAGTTTGCCAGTCAATAACAAGATGGAGAACTTCTACGGATAGAGAAGAAAGCAAAGCACTTAGAATGAGTTGGTCCTGTTGTTTCCAACGAAGAAAGAACTAATTTACCTAAAGAGAGGTACCATCAACAGTAAGAACATGTGGAGAGGGACAAGAGTTTGAACCATCAACAAAGCCAAAAACTCCTTGACCTAGGAGATATGGCTTCATCTGCATTCGCCATTATAGATAATTGGTGTTTGTTAACTTGAGAGAGATGACTTGGTGAGTGTGGGAGAGGGAGACAATGTTGGCGACAGAATTTGCAGTAGCAGCAGCAGAAGAGGAAGGTTGTAGCAGAGGAGAATTGGTTGGGTTGAACAGGGGCTTGGCCACCATCTGTAAGCTGTGGCCACGACAGAACATAGGAGTTGGAGGAGGCAGGGGCTGCAGTAGAAGAGGAAGCTGGCACCACTGGTGCTGCAGGGAGGGAGGCAGCTTGCGGCTGGGATGAGAAGTCCATAGGACAGAGAAGAGAAAGTGTTTTAATTTGTTTAGGGCTCTGATACCAAGTTGAGAATAATAAAATGGCTTAGGTTGTGCCTTAGCCAACTTTTCCTATTCATATATATGTGGCAGAACACGACAGTAATGTAGGGATTACAACATTGGAATAATCCTACATTAATTTCCTATTCAGATATATACATTCTATAATAAACACCACGATTTCTTGATCGTCGATGTTTTACAAAGGCAACGGGAAATGTTCACACATCACCAATGGAAACATCGATGGTTTTTTATCCGTCGATGTTATCCAGAGGCAAATGGAACTGTTCACCTCCCAAGTCGGTGATGTCAATTAAAGTCCTTTGTGTTAGTTACAGGTTACCAAGGGAATTACAGATGGAATGTGAATTTTAAAGCATGGGTAATTAATGCATCTCTGATCGTGTGTACTATTTCACATTAGCGGGGGAATTAGCAACGGATTGCGAAAATTCTGAAGAGTTTTTTTAAAAATTTAGAGCGAAATGAACATTTCAAGGTGAATTCACTAAGAGAATCACCGATGGATTAATTAGAAACAATATTATTTAATAGTCCATCGGTCAATCTGTCGGTAAAAACACAGTATAAATCCTAACGAGAGCCCCTTCAATTCATTTTTTCCTTTTGTTCAATTTTCTTCAATCACTTCTTGTTTTTTCCTCTCAATTCAAGTGATTGTGCTTCAATTTCTCATTTTATCTTGATCTTCAAAGTTTAAAAGGTATGTATTGTGATTCTCCTCACTTGTTATGATTTTCTATTTTTCATCTTTTCTTCGGTTTATTAACAGTATATTTTTATTTTTTTTTGTATTGTACGTAGATAAAGTCTAAAAATAAATGCACTATTAAAGTAAGCATTTTTCATTCCTAAAGTCTGTAGTTTTGTTTTTTTGACTTGCCTATTTTATTGTTTTTATTGCAATAATGATTGATTGTTTTGTTGAATTTTAATGGATTATTTTTAAATTTTTCATATAAATGTTAATTGAATATATAATAAATTTAATTGTTTTATCTCAATTTTATTGTATATATTGCATAATAGAGTGTTTGATTGTTTTATTGAATTTAATTGTTATTGTTAAATTTATATAGATGGCAGTTGAATATACAAGAATAAATTATTTTTGGTATAAATAAAATAAAATCAACCGGTTTGTGGCATATATCTTGTCAATATTTGTAGGTTTGATTAATTTGGATAGTCTCCAGTATAGGAGAGGTGCTGTCAATTTTTTTAAAAAAAAAACATATTTGATTGTGTAATTATTCATCAAATTTGTGTATATGCATAAAACAAAATTAACATCACGTCATTTCAATACTAAACAAACTAGAAAAAATAAAATAACTGTAAAAGAAAATATTTTTCTAAACTAAGTAGAAAAAATATTGTTTTCCTAAAACTCCTCCCAGACTTTGCACCTTCTCTCTTTTTTTTTCTTCTTTTTTTTCTTCTCCTTTCTTTCCTTCTCCATAATTTTGGATGAAAACAATATATTTTTACCCTTGTTTTCAACAACAACCTTATCTCTCCTAGGCATCAATATTATATGCTTCCCTTTTATACTAAGGGTATATGTATTATATTGTTTGTCCTGTATGCATTCTTATCATATCATTATGGCCTGCCCAATAGTAGATGACACGTATCTATAGGCATCACATCACACCAAATATTAATAGTAGATGACACGTATCTATAGGCATCACATCACACCAAATATTATTAAAATATCTCTTACCTATAGAAAATAAAACGAGATAGTGCATATCCATAATTAACTTAGTGTTTTTATTTAGCAAAGTCATCTTGTAGGGCTTGGGGTGGCTTTTTGTTTTTAATTGGATCTTCTTTTTTGCCTTCACGAACACCACATTCTTGCAACACCACTATCTATTATTAAATTGCAAACCTTATCTTTTATGGTGTATACTGAGTAGAAGATGTCAGTACGCCTCCATTTTTTTTTGAATCATCATTGGAAGTTAGCAGATTCTTTCAAATGACTAGGTTGGCACCACAATCTCCACACAAAATCTCTTCATTGCTAACCGAGTCATTATAAATATAATCAACCACATCATTTGCATGATCCTTTATTAACAAATTATTACCCGGATAACTTTCTAGTTTGTTGCACTCATTAGCCTAGTGCCCTAACTTCATAACAACAAATTTGGAAAGTTGAACCAGAGTCCAGACTTATACTCAGACATGTTATCTGTTGAGTTTGTTAAGTAGGTCTGACTTGTGAGTGGTTAGACTTTGATTATTGTTGGGTTCTCCATAGATCAGTCTAGAAACTTGTACTAACTATCCTAGCAGCATGTTGTTTCTCAACTATCAAAACCCTTTAATATGCCTTTGAAAATGTCTAAAAATTTGTAAACACAACACATTATGGATGCACCACCATAAACCACTCAGATATCTTGTCACCACCTATTCTTCTGTTTCTACCAAGTCACTGTAAACAATAATTGATAGAAATTTACAATCGATGCAACAGTATACTTCAGTTGACGTGGACTCATGCATCAACTAAAATGGTTCTTGATTTCCCTTGGGGTTCTGAGACGTGGGTTGAGCAGGTTGGAAAATTGTGTTGGTTGGGTGGCCATGAACAGCTATGCGATGTGTGATCACGGCTTTCGTCATAAACGGAAGCTTCAATCACAGTGGGGGTGTCGTCCTCTTTCTTTTTCTCCCACTAGCAACCGACCCTGAGCCACATTTCAAACTCCTCATCCAATTGTTGCTCTACTTTCTCCTTGTGGTCGGTCAGGCAAAGTGTTTTCTCCTACGCAGTCAGACAGCTTAAGTAGAATTTCTCAAGATGTATTAACGGCTAGTGTCTGCCAGTTCGCATAAACGACCCCACAAAAGCAAGCACCTAACCATAAGATTAAAAATCAGCTTTTTTATACATGATAGATGTTGAGATCGATCCGAATATTAAAAATAATAAAATAAAATTATTTGGAATCTTTAAGATTTAAAAGATGTGAAGTTGATTAGAGATTTATTACTTGAATATCTTTAGAGCGTGTTTGGCAGTGTGGTTGCGGGTGCTTTTCAAATAGCTTTTCGTGCCGAAATGCATGCCAATGATTTTTTTTATTTTTTAAAAATCATTTTTGACATCAGCACATCAAAACGATCCAAAAAGTACAAACCGCATTCAATTTTAGCAAAAAAAAAAAAAAATTCAAATTTGGAGGAAACGCAGGTACAAACGCAGTACCAAACGTTCCCAAATATTGTTTTAACGGTTGGATTGTTGCAAACCACAAGTCGTTCAATTATGTGGTCTCTAACAATAATCCATACAAACTACCAATGAGAAATCTCTTAAATCTCTATTTAGAAAAGAGAGATTATTATGCCTAGAATACTAGCTCTTTAAGTAGTTCTTCTATCTAACAGACAACCATAAAAAATAAGAGTCATAACTTATAATTTATATGAAAATATAAAAAACCTATAAATTAATAAAATATCAATTTTCCTCTTGAATAGTATCCATATATTTATTCAGGACAATTTTATAAATTAACTTAATCGAGTCCTTACTTGATTTTTCTAAATCTAGAAATATAAATTAACTCAATCAAGTTCTTAATTTCTAAAATATATTTTCAAGTCATACTTAATTAAATCATCTCAGTTTAATTTCTTACTAATGGTTAATATGTGTGATCCATTAGGTTCCTAGTATGTTGACCCGAATATAAACTTAATTCTAATTAAATAGAATTAAAAAATTTAATTTATTATCAATTTAACAATTAATTAATTTATATTTGAAGATTAGGTGAATTATCTAGCAACGTGTCATGATCCTCCAATATTAGAAAAGTTATTAGTGATTTGACTTAACCTTTCAGTGACCGATTTTTCAGTGTAATTAATATTCTTTTATCAATAATGTTTTGATTTAACATTAAATCATTGAGTATATTTGACATGTTAAATCATGTTTGTTCTCTATATAATAGTCATTAATCGTTTGAACAAAATCTGAAACTCTTTTCAAATTTTATTCTACCTCGATCAAGGATTTTTCAATCAATTCTATTTGAGCACAAATAGAACATTTTTCTTAATTTACCTAGAGTGATGAATTATCTCTTGATCACTCAAGTACCTTCATATAGTTTATGTTATACCCAATGTAAGTCCTTTTGTTACCTCGATTAAGATAATATGTAACAGAATCAAAGCATAATATTCTCTATATAATATAGTTTAGTGATCTCAAGTCTAAGTATCATTTATACAACTGTCATGTAAGTCTTTCCATAGACATAGATGATCTGTTCATGTAGAATTCTTATGCGGATCAATTTAGTATATATGTTTTATGACAAGTATCTAAATATTAGTTCTAGATATTTCTTATACCTCAACTTATAAGAATAAATACTTCATTTCATATATATATATATATATATATATATATATATATATATATAAAAGAACATAATTAATATGTATCAGTCTCTAAAACTTAAATAAATATCCAGTATTTAAAATAGCATCAACCATGAACATTTTAGAAATAATGGTTTGATGCAATATGAATCTCATGATTATAACAACTTTATAATTATTTTTACAAAACATGTTTTTCCTGTAAACTTCATCTTTACTCTAAATTCATAAATTAAATATTAAATTTATTAATCTAATTTTCCAATTGCAAATTTTGCAACCTGCTAAACCCACGTCAATGGTCAATAGTGTAACTTGAGCTTATCTATTAGGTTCTCCAAATGGGCGGTCCTGGTTCTTTCCGTGCTTATCTTTTTATATGGTATAAAGTGATTCTTTATAAAAGTGAAATATAAGAAATTTAAAATGACTTGTTAATTAATCACGACTAAGTTATGGTCTTTTTAACTGTCAAAATTTTCAAGCCACTAATTGACTCTATATATGAGTAAACTCTATCAGCTAATGCGATCACCAATTTAGTTTGCTCATCCTTAGGTTCAGACTCCCTGTCTAATTGATCAGATTACGTATTCTGCAATGGAGAACAAGAAAGAGAAGTGCGATTCTATGAGCTCCGGAGGTATGCTTCTTATTCATATTTTGGAACTCTTTTCTTCCAGTCTGCTGTTAGTGATCTGTCATGTATATGATGCTTTTCACTTTTGTATAGCATGACCTACAAAAGTTGATCCTATCATACATGAATTCTGATATGCATGCCGCTGGTTTCTCGTTAATCATAGATGAGTTTTCAACCTCCAAAATGTTTCCTTTTCTTTTTCAGGAGTCACAAGATCCAAAAGAGATCTACCTCCAATGCATTACACCCTTAAGATAGAGTCATTCTCCTTACTTCTGAAGACAAAAGTCGAAAAGTATGAATCTGATGTTTTTGAGGCCGGAGGCTACAAATGGTTTGTTGATCCTCACCACCTTCCTTTGACTAATACTTGATTCTATATGTGCAAAATAAATGTCCAGTTGAAAGATAATTATTAATTAAGATTAACATAAATTAAAAACTAACATAAAAGAGAAAAAGACTAGAATTCTCTTTAATCTGTTTATTCTGAAGTGTTAATCTAAATACAAAGAGATTATATACTGAAAATACTATTCTACTTTTAATAAATAAAACAAAAACAAATGTATTATTTAACAAAGTAGGCTATTCATCAACTGATAATTAATTTTTCTTGTTTCCAGGAGGTTGTGTCTTTACCCAAATGGAAACACAAAAGGAAAAGGGAAAGGCTTTGTTTCCCTTTACCTGCAAATAGAAAATACAAGCAATCTTCGTCATCGGTGGGAGGTCACCACCGAATTCAAATTGTTTGTGCGTGATCATATAAATGACAAATATTTGACTGTCCGAGGTGGATTCTTTTACTAATAATATGTGCAACGCTGCAAATGTTTTTACTTTCTTGTCTTTATGTTCTTGAATTTAAATGGAGAACCACTGTTTTGTAGAATCGGATGCATCAGTAAAACGTTTTCATGAGATGAAGACCGAATGGGGTTTTGATCAATTGCTTTCCCTTGAAACATTCAATGATGCTTCTAAAGGATATCTTTTCAATGATGGCTGTGTTTTTGGAGCTGAGATTTTTGTTATCAAACCAACTGGAAAAGGGGAATTGCTTTCTATGGTTAAAAAACCTGCAAATGGTTCTTTAACATGGAAGATCAAAGATTTCTCTAAATTAGATAGGAAGTCACATTTATCCAAAGCCTTTACTGCCGGAGGCAGAAGTTGGTATGCTGCCATGTAATCACAAACGTTTCTATTTCAGAACCTTTCTTGAGTTTTGACGTTAATTTTGGCTCTCCAAATTCTTTCAGGAGAATAGACGTTAGTCCCGAAGGATATGGTGAGGGAAAGGGAAATTCACTATCTGTATTCCTGGAACTAGTTGGTGGTTGCAAACTTCCTCCAAAGAAAACTGTGTGGGCAGAATACAAGCTACGAGTTTTGAACCAAAGCCATGACAACCATGTCGAAAAAACAAGTAACCATATAGGTTTTTTGTTAGATATACTTGAATGCATGAGATTTTTTTATAAGAAGTAATGTCGAGAAAAATATTTGGAAAATTAACATTACTTATGCTGCCTACAGTAGTTGTGTTCTCTACGGTTGCTTACAGGCATGAAAAGTTTTCCGTCTTTGCCAGTTTTAGTTGTTGAACTTCTTATTGACTAAAGTTTCTAATTTTTTTTTCTTGCAGTGTCACGTTGGTTTACCTCCTCCAGTCATACACGTGGTTTCCACAAGTTCATGCCACTGGGAGATCTCCGTGATGTCTCCAAGGGTTATGTTGGGAATGACACTTTAATTGTTGAAGCTGAAATTCTTACCTTGTCCGTGTCCAAGCTTTTCTCATGAAAATTGCACGATTTCTCATACTGAAATCGTCACTCTGTTATTCGTATCAATAATTAACCTCTCTGTTTTATTTTTAAGTGACCTTTCTATGAAAAACCATGTGTTAAGAATAAGAATCTATTGGATGATAAACTGCAGGACAGTAATTGATTCCTAATCTATTGGAATGACTGTAAATGCTCTTGTATAAATACGTGATGTGATCAATAATATAATTCATTCCAGCAAATTCTATTCTCTCTTTTCAATTCACACCATGCGTTGATTTCTATCAAGGATGCAACAGAAATGGACATTGTCCATCTTTATCTTTATCCTTTCTTTTTGTCGTAGTAAACGGGCCGTAACTAAGAAAACAACACGCTACTACTGGTTAAGGATACCCACACCATATCAGCAAAAATCAAAGAAGAAAATGCGCTCTGGAAAGTTGCTAAGAGGGTGAGCTCCTAGCTCCAAACAATGACTATAATTAGCTAGCCAATTCGCACAGCAGCTGCCTTCGTGCAGTGAACTTCCCAATCTTTGGATACAAAACTTTCTTATTTCTTGTAAAATAGGATCCATCTTTGTTTCTTCATTTACGTCCTTTGAGTTAAGTGAATGAACGCATTTTTACAAGGTGGCTGCTATTTGGCTCGGGCGTTGGTGATCCCATCAGGTAGGCTAGCCAGGCATGATCTCATTTTAAACTACTTGATGTATTCTCTATAATTTTCGATTTACTAGAAATTGTTTTCTTCAAAACTGAAAAATATTCCACAAGTAAACATGATATAAATGTTTCCTCGAGATGATGGAAAATCCCTTAGAAGCAGGCTTTAGGCAATTTAAATAATAGTGAAGATCAGTGAAATGTCTTGACAACAGGACCAAAATGACGAAGCCAGGAAAACAGATATACGAAAAGATCAACCGGGAGTGCTCCTCTCTCCGCACTGGCATGCATGCCAAGATAAAATGAACTAAGAAAACAGAATTTTGAGAAGATCCCACCAGTCTTTAGCTAGTTGGTCTCACAAATTCATTTCCAGACATAACAAAAACAAGCTAACACTTTATTATTTGAGGGGAAGATATCCAGAACTCACTCTCTTGAACACAAATAAGTTGCAACTCCGCAACTGCATAGCACATGTTTTGATTGGGCAAGATGATGATAATTATGATGAGCCAAAATTTTGGGATAGTACACGCAATAAAACATCTATGAATCTTTTTATGTCTATTATGAATATTGGTACATCTTAATTTTATTGTCAAAAACATGAGACTAACCGAGATAGATAACACAAACCATAAATACGCAACATAAAGTGAGGGTAAAGAATCTAACTAGAAACACTACAGATTATAAATCGAATATAATTAACTTGAGAAGACGAATATGTAGAACAAATTATGTCTTCACACTACAGATTATAAATCGATGCTAACCCATCATTGCAGGATTCAGCTTGACAGACAAACTGTGATATATGGCTTCCTGTTGGGTACACTGCACTCAGGACGTGGATGGTTCTTCATCCTCATCATATGCCTCCTGCTGCTGGTGCTGCCTTTTCTCCTCCTCCAAATTGACATCATGCATAATTGTCTCTTCGCACTGCTGAGGGGGGATAGACTCCCAGAGTCAGCGAACTCCACATTAAAACGGATATAAGGCTTGCCCTTCATGAAGGGCCTGATATAATGTGGCATTCCTTCATCATTAATTGCTTTGTACTGACCTGAATTCAGAAGGATGTCAAGTGATCAAGAGTGAGGAGCTAAGAATGAAATTCAAAGAATAAATTTACAAGTAACACCAGGTTTTATGATCTTGCCAGGATTTGGTTTGATAAGAAGCTGCCGACCATCAAGATGAGTAAGGGAAAACTGATACCCACAAAGAGCCTCTGTTAAACTGATAGTGCGTTTCACATAGAGGTCATCCAATTTCCGTTCAAAATTGGGGTGCTCTTTCAATTGCAGTACAGCAACAACATCGCCTTGTAATTGAGTCAGGCTGCAAATGACATGATGAAAAACAAGATTTTGTTTAATGCAATTGCATAAGAGAAAATTCTGTTAAACTATTGACATTATTGGAACAACATAGAACTAAAATTTATATTAAAGTCTAATGGCAAGAATTAAATTGCAGATCAACCCACTATCTTCAAATGCATTCGCAAAATTGATTCTGAAGGGTCGTAACCACATCAATGTGGGCATTCAGAAAATTGATAATAAAATGTGCCAATTCTTGCACCAGTTAGCAGGAACAGAAAACAAAAACCTCAAGAATGCTGGTTCTTGGGAACTCTTAAAAACTAAAATCTTGTCCAAGGGCATCCTATGGTACCCCCCCCCCCCCCAGCACCATCTTTTCTTGTGTCACCTTGTTCCCTCTGCATAGGGGGCATTTATCCTTCTCACTAATGAGCTCACCTGCAACCATGATAGATGCATTTCAGAATGGAAATAGAGCAAAAAATGAAGAAAGGGGAAGAAATCTGTTTCAGTTAATAACCTGAACCTCTGCATTCAGGGCACACATGCTGCTGCATTTGTTGGACCATGCCCAATCCGATCTGTTGAATTGGAACTTTCATTCCGGAATCTTGGCAGCCATGACATGTACCAGAGGCTCCACTCTTTGAACCTTTCCTGAAATATTAGCATACATATAAAAACAAAAGTCCATCCACCTACACACTAGACAAAAAGGTTTAAAACAAACCCAGGCTGGTATAAAAAAAAAAAAAAAAAAAAACAGGGTGGTGAGGTATGAAGAAAAATACAAACAATCTCATCAATGAAACTGCAACTCGCAAACTATTAAAAGAGAACTGGTGAGGGCCACACAGGCAAAAACAACTTTCAAGTGAACTAATAAAGTTAAGGTAAAAGAACATACCCTTTACATTTGGCACACAAAATGTTTCTAGAAAGAGAGTTTCATGGATGTTCCATTGTACGAGTCCTCTAAGGAAACCCTCAGAGAGTGCACTCTATCTTCACCTTGCTTCAGCCTTCTTCCTATTGAGCTGCCACCACCTGAAAAATACAGATACTTGAGAACCTTTATCTAAGAAAATTAGTCAATAAAAAGCAAAATGCATCAAGGAGTCTCTCAGCCTCACCGCCAAAACCACCTCTGCTAAAAAATGATTTAAAAAGATCAAATGGACTATGACCACCACCACCTCCTCCCATTCCCTCCTTAAATGCATCTACCCCATATTGATCATAAATTTCTCTTTTATCTGGATCACTAAGGACTTCATAAGCTTGAGATAACTCCTTGAACCGGTAAAAAATTATCAATAGATGAGCGTCATAAGGCACACATAAACAAACTAGATCAATCACACTATGCTAATGAACACCTTTTCTTTCAGATTTTGCAACAATAACACTAGAAGTTGATAAATAGATGATTGTAACAAAACACAAACCATTGCAAACTTGTTAGCACTGTGTTTTTATCTTGATAATGAAGGAAATTCAACACCCAGAGATCCATGCATGGTCTTCAACCAAATTTTTAATCTTTACATGTCACATATTTCTTGTACATGGATCGTAGACATTCAGACTTTCCTAAAGTGAAATCGATATTT
>Ga0325403_1000255_pt1 | contig 33417 bp, 17 predicted proteins | sample PopdelMetagenome_19_FD_205665 | JGI IMG/M metagenome (GOLD analysis project Ga0325403, IMG submission 205665) | Populus deltoides microbial communities from Bellville, Georgia, United States - Xylem-PdKOR-R4 | ecosystem: Host-associated > Plants > Phyllosphere > Stem > Wood/Secondary xylem... | reverse complement strand
CTTTAATAGGCAAAGGAATTAAGTTCATAGGAGTAAGATGATTAAACCTATAAAAACAACTTTAAAAGGAGAAAAGTCAGTGGTAAAGTGCACAATTCTATTATAAGCAAACTTAACAAAAGGCCAATATTATTCCTAACTTTTCAGATTCTTTTGAATTACAACACACAACAATTATGATAAAGTCTTATTCACTACCTCAATTTGTCTCTTATTCACTACCTCAATTTGTCTGTAATGTTGTAATTTTGATTTCTTTTAGTTAGGAAATCATTCCTTATGCTTGTGCGCCCAGCCTAATCAACCGATTGGAAAACAACCTATTTACACCCTTTATTAGCTTGAAAAGCATACAACTTGTTTTTCTTCTCATTCTGAAGCTAAACCTTCTCATGCATTTGTTGGACCATGTTTTTCTTTATTTCACCATCTAAACTTACCTTTTCTTTAATAGGCAAAGGAATTAAGTTCATAGGAGTAAGATGATTAAACCTATAAAAACAACTTTAAAAGGAGAAAAGTCAGTGGTAAAGTGCACAATTCTATTATAAGCAAACTTAACAAAAGGCCAATATTATTCCTAACTTTTCAGATTCTTTTGAATTACAACACACAACAATTATGATAAAGTCTTATTCACTACCTCAATTTGTCTCTTATTCACTACCTCAATTTGTCTATCTATTTGTGGATAACAAGTTGTTGAAAATAAAAGCTTCTTTCCCAACTTTCCCACAAAGTTTTCCAAAAGTAGCTAAGAAACTTAACATCATGATCAGAAACTATACTCCTAGGAATATCATGCAAACGTATAACCTCCCTAAAAAACAAGTATGTGATATGAGATGCATCATCTGTCTTATAGCCTGCTATGAAATTTGTCATCTTAGAAAACCTATCAACTACAACAAAAATTGAGTCTCTACCTTTCTTTGACCTAGGTAAGTCCAAAATAAAGTCCATATATATATATCCACCCAAGGTTCAATAGATGCATGCAATGGTGTACACAAGCCATGCGATTAAACTATAGATTTTGTTTTTCTACATGCAATGCGTTGTTCACATATTCATTGCACATTTCTTTTCATCTTTGGCCAATAGAAATGCCCATGCAATACATTTAAAATTCTTACAACCCCAAAGCGACCCATCAAACCACCCTCATGTGCTCTACGAATAAGCAATTCATATAAAGAACTAGCAGGAACACATAAATTATTCTCTTTAAACAAGTAACCATCCATCAAATAAAACTTACCAAAAGACAAATATCCACATGCATTACAAATCTCGGCAAAGGCAGAATCATTAACATACAATTCCTTTACATATTCAAAGCCTAACAATCTAGTATTCATGGTGCTTAGAATAACATACCAGCATGAAATTGTGTCAGCCACAATGTTCTCTTTGTCTTGCTTATACTTAATTACATAAGAAAAAGTTTCAATGAATTCAACCCATTTTGCATGTCTCCTATTCAACTTACCTCATCTTTTCATATGCTTAAAGGACTCATAATCTAAATGGATTAAGAACTCTTTTGTTTTCAAGCAATGCTGCCATGTCTCAGGTGTTCTTACCAATGCATATAGGTCACTCCACTTAACTTCTCACTGAAATACACAATAGGTCTCTAATCCTGCATCTAAACAACACCTATTCCAATTCCAAATGCATTACATTTTATTTCAAATGCTTTCATAAACTCAGGTAAAGCCAAAATAAGTGCAAAACATAATTTCTCTTTCAAAAGAACAAGAGTCAATTCTTGTTCCACCTCCCATTTAAATCTAACTGACTTTTTAACATCTTCATTCAAGGGTGCAACTAATGTACTTAAATATTTCACAAAAACCTATAAAAGCTAGTTATCCCATAAAAACTCCTTACCTCACTTATCGATTTTGGTGTAGGCCAATCCTGGATGGCCTTAACTTTCTCCTTATCCGTATTAATACCCTATGCAGTTACAACATAGCTAAGAAACACAATTTTCTCCATGCAAAAGGTATATTTTTTAAGATTAATATATAATTTCTCAAAACACAACATATTAAGTACATTACGCAAATGATCATGATGCTCAATTAAGTTATTGATATAGATCAAAATGTCATCGAAATATACAACCATAAACTTACCTATGAATGCACGCAACACATGATTTATCAAATGCATAAACGTACTAGGTGCATATGTAAGTCCAATCAGTATTGCTAATCATTCATACAAATCATGCTTAGTCTTAAATGTTGTTTTTCATTTATCACCTTCTTTCATCCTAATCTAATGGTACTCAATTTTCAAGTCAATTTTATAAAAAATACAGGATACATGTAGCTCATCTAACATGTCATCAAGCCTAGAAATGAGATTCTATACTTTATTATTATGTTATTGATGGCTCGACAATCAACATACATTCTTCATATTCCATCATTCTTAGGCACAAGTAGCACGAATACAACACATAGGCTCATACTCTCACAAATATACCCTTTTTCCATTAGCTAATCAACTTACCTTTGAAGCTCTTTTATCTCCTCGAGATTGCTTCTATAGGCTGGTCAATTAGGAATTGAAACTCTGGGAATGAAATCAATTTGATGCTCTATCCCCCTTAATGGTGGTAATCCGCTAGGAATATCATCAGGGAACACATTATTAAACTCTTGCAACAAAGGAACAACCACACTAGGAACACAATGGTCAATTTGGTTAGTATTAAAACAAGCCTCCTTGTACACAAGTAAAATCGTTGTTTTGTTAGTGAAAAATACAAATTTAACCTCACCCTCTCTAGCATAAAAAAATGGGTTGCTTTTTCGGTTTTTCCACACAAATCTCATCTTAATTACTGACTTTCTTTACTCCTTTTATTTTACCTCGACTTTCAGCCAAGTTTGGGGTTGTTTGGATGACGGCTAAATGGTCTAGTTGTTTTGGAGTGGTGGCCAAATGTTTACATGGATTAGTTTGGGTGGCCGAATGGGTAGATATAGCGTTTTGAGATCTAGCCAAATCTGATTGTTTTCTCTCTTTTTGTTCCTCACTTTTATTTTCTCTCCTCACAGCCTTATGCTCTTTTTTAAATTTATTTGATCATCATACATTTATTTGGGTGCAAAGGGTACAAGGGTGATGGTTTTACCATCTTTTATAATCGTATATCTATTTCAAACATCATCATGTATTGCTTTCCTATCATACTGTCATGGTCTCCTCAATAAGATATGACTTGCTTGCATTGGTACCACATCATATAAAATCTCATCAACATACTTCCCAATAGAAAATGGAACCACAACTTGCTTAGTAATCTTCACTTCTCCATTATTATTTAACCATTACAATCTATATAGTTTAGTATGCTTAACAATACACAAATTTAGTTTACTAACAAGGGTAATGCTAACCATATTAGTACAACTTTCACTATCAATAATCAAACTACACACTTTATTTTGAACATAGCATCGTGTATGGAAGATGTTTTTCCTTTATTGATCACTATCATCTTTCTTTACCCGAACCTGAAGTGTGTGCCTTATAACCAAGGACTCCTTAACAAGTAATGCTTACTCATCCCCTTCACTATCCCCCAATGGTGACATGCCTTCATAATCAAATCTGTCACTTTTAGATTTATCATCATTATCTCTAATCATCATGATTCTCTTATTTAGAAAATCTAAAGTATAGTGTCCATGTCCCTAACACTTGAAACATTTAACATTATGAGTACGTTTAGGTTGAGTTTCAGATTTACCTTTGGAACCAGTAGGGGCCTTAACTTTAGCCTTTGGTGTTTAAATTTTGGAAGGAACAAAGGACCATGGTTGGATAGTACCTTTTTTTCTCATATTCAGCTTCCAAGATGATGAAGAACCTGAATTAAATGTTGGTCGAATATGTCTCTTTCTTTTAAGTTGTCTCTCCACTTTCATAGCCATGTGAACCATGTTCTCTAGCTGCATGTAGTGTTGTAGCCCAACAACATTGGCAATGTCCTTATTCAACCCATTAAGAAATCTAGCCATGGTGGCTTCTCTATCATTAATGATATTAGCCTGAATCATTGTTATCTTCATCTCTTTGTGATTATCATCAACTAACTTGGAACCTTGATTCAAATCTTGTGGCTTCAAATATAGGTCTTTATAATAGTGGTGGCACAAATCGTATCCTCACAACCCATTAAGAAATCTAACCATAGTGGCTTCTCTATCATTAATGATATTGGCCTGAATCATTGTTATCTTCATCTCTTTGTGATTATTATTAACTAACTTGGAACCCTGATTCAAACCTTGTGGCTTCAATATAGGTCTTTATAATAGTGGTGGCACAAATCATATCCTCATTAAGACTTTGATCCCCCCAAAGTTTGAATGGGTCGCTCCCCATTCCTCCTCCTACTAATTACAATCTGAACCCACTAAATCATTGCATACTCCATAAAATCAATGACCACCAATTTCACCTTCTTTTTTTTAAATAGCTATGGTAATAAAAAATCCAATCTACCTTTTTCTCCCACTCCAAATATGCATCGGGATTGTTTTTACCTTGAAAGTTAGGGATTTTCAGTTTAATAGAGTTCAAGTCCCTGTCCATATCTTCATAATTCCCCATGCTACAAAAATTCGCATTCATCATAGCCCTACGGTCCAAACCTAATTCTTTGGCTAACAGATACAAATTCATTATCATCTTCACCCACGTCTATATTTTCATCAATAAACTCTTTAAAATCAGATATGATATTCCATATGGCTCTTCACACCATATTTCCTTGGCAATCAGCCCTATTATTCTGTTGCTTTATCGAATTCACCTCGTCTTTCAATTCCTTGAATGTCTTAGACAAGAGCTCGAGTTGTTGACCAATGGCTCACAATTGGAAAGCGACGTCAATGTTTTGTGTCGCTGATTCATTGTTTTTCAGACAATCTTTGAATCTATAAACTTTGGTTTGTAGCATAAAATATATCCTCACACCTCTTGTGTTTCACATAAAAATCAAGGTTTTTCACTCTAATAAGCTCTACGCCTTTTACCTCACAATTTGTTTTCTTTTGGTTCTTTAGGAATTGAAATCAACAAATCAAAGTTAGTAGCCTTTATAACATAATTTAATTATATTTTTCAGACTCAAGAATCAATAAATATACTGAAAATAAAGAAAAACAAAACTACGATTGTGACTTCACGAGTAGCAATATAAATTCGTACAAATTGTGGACAAGACGAAGACATGAAATAAAAAATTAGCAAAAACAATTATTTGACTCCTAAATAACCCAATTATAATAGAAAAAAAAAAGATTTGGATGAAAACAAACAGTAAGGATCATGTTTTGAAGTTTAACGCAAATCTGACATGTTATGGAATTTTTACGTACCAGAAATGAAAACCTAGATCAAATGATATTGGACTGACCGCAAATTCAATATTTAGTATTCTAATGCCAAAAAACAAAATTCTCAGTATATAGGTTCTTCTCTTATGTCTAGGTACCTAAACACCTTGCATGATTAGTTTGTAGTAGAATTAAACCTCGAATTCAAAACTCAAGCAAACGATATCAAAATAAACTCAAATTTAATATATGGTGCAATCTCATTCCAAGTAGATAGAATATGAAGTTACAATTGATTTTGAGGTGGTTTGTTCATGGTTCAATAAGGGTTGTGTTTCTGCGGCAAAATTGAATCAACCTTCAAATCTCATCTAATCATTTTCTTTTTTTACTTTTTTTATTCTACTAATATGATTAGAGATAGTAACAAGATGAAATATTACTTTATTTTTTACTTAGATGTCGTAGACACAAAGAAGAAGAAGATGAACGATGCAAACACTAAAATACTTAACGGAACACAAAGAACATGAAAATAATAGAAGGATATGATCGTGTTTTGGAGCCAAGCTCTAATACAAATTGATTCAAACCTCATGATCACATGGTCACATAACTCACAATCAAGATTAAGATCTGACCCTGAAAAGCTGAAATAGGTTTGATAGGAGTGTGAAATAATGAAAACTTGTCTCAAGGCACCAACATTATTTAAATGAAGTCGAATGACTCCATGGAGCCAATTAATTTTTGATAAGTCAGATTTAGTTCATTCAAGAGCTGAAGAATGCAAGAATCACTCTTACAAAAAAAAAAACATTATGAATTCTTATTAATCAAAAAGTCTCATCTTTAGTCTTTACAAGGGTTTAAATACTTATGAAAATATAACCCTAATGGATCTACCTTTGGACTTATTTGGCCTACTTACAAAATTAACCCAAAAACCCTAAACTGAAAAGCTTATAACATGATCCAAACAAGTTTTGGATCTTAGCTGAAAACAAAGTTTTTGTTTCGCCGTGAGAAGAGAAGGAAAGAAAATATTACAGAACTAGTTCAAGGCTTATTTATAACCTTCCATGCAACCCATTAATCTTAGAAACTAAAAGAAAGGTAGCCTTCCATGTTGCTGGTATTAATTCCCCTCTTCTTCCGCCTCTTAGGATCCTTCTAAAACTAGGAAATACAATTAAAGTTGTTGGAATAATCTCCTTGCATACTAGACCTCCTCTTAATGCTCCAATGGACCCTTTAAATCTAACTTGATCAAAACCTTCAACACCAATGCATTCAATGCCTTTGTCTTGGACCGAGTCATTGGCCCATTTGGAACATGTAATAGGTCTTTGCTGGTATATATGGGCTGATCCATATTAGTTAGGCCCTTCTTTTAGAGGTCTAATTTTTTTTATCCGAATCTCATGTCGCGTGTTGCGGGTTTCTCAAGTTAACCTGGATTGACTTAAATTTTTTCCCTTAATTTTTTATGACTTTTTTTTCCATTTTCATCATTTTCCATTAACTTATTTGCCTTTGAGCTTTGTCATTTTTTTTCACTTTTCTTGTTGTTTGGTTATTTCAAAAGTGGGTTGGTAAAGTTAACCCATGTTCGATTAGGGTATTTTGATGTTTTTTTATTGAACTTTGGTTTTTTTACTAGGTCATCCTTTTGAAATTTTTTTTATCCTGATTTCATATTGAGGGTTGTTGATTCGTCAAGTTACCCTGAGTTGACTCAGGTTTTCTTCTTCGACGTTGTATTCTATGAAGATTTATTTTTGTTTTCATTTATGACATTAGGTTATTAGGCCTTGAACTTTACAATTTCCTTTCATTTTTCTTTTTGAAAGTTCTTGTAGTCTCGTATCCTAGGCCGTATTTTAGTTAATGTAACCTGGGTTGTCTTGGATTATTGTCGCTTAAATATCCTTTTTTAGCATTGGAAAACGTTTGGCCCAACTTGTGGCATAGCATGGCCCACATATCTAGTATATAAAGCTAAAATGTGTGGTGTTTTTATTGTTCACAAAAACATTGTTCACCCTCACATTTTATTATGGATTACAATAGTGCAATATTTTAAAATTTTCAATTTAGTCCACGAACTTTGTTTTCACACCATTGAGCCCCTTTAAAACCAAATTAAAGCCTAATTGCATGTTGTTTTTTGTAAGGGAGGGTTGAATTGAAAAACAAAAGGATTGAAGTGAAAAAAATAGGTAACATGGAGGCGAATTGAAAATTTCTGTCAAAAATCCATTTGAGCCCCCCATCTTTTTCAGCTATTAGGTTACTGGACCCTTTTTACAAAATTTAATTTTAGTATCAAACTTCATTTTCCTCATTTTCAGTATGTTTTTGGTTGATGGAGAGAGAGGAGGTTGTTAAATTCCAACTTAGAGAGAGAAAATATCCATTGGTAAGGAATTCAGCCACCAAAATGATCGTTTTTATGTTAAATGGTTTCATATGATGAGGGGAGTTAAGATTAGGTTTTGTTTACCTTAAAAACACCTAAAAAATCATAGCTGAGCTCGGGATTTTTTAATTTCAAGTGGATTTCAAGTTTTAGGGTTGTTTTTATGTGTTTTTCATGGCCATAGATTGGTTAAACAATGTCTTTAGGGTGTTTCATTGGTGTTTTGGGCCAAATATAAGTTTTTGGGTACAAAAACAAAGGACCTTATTTTTTTAGCCACTGTAGTGGCTGAATTTTAGGGTGAATAGACAACACGTTATCTCCTTATGCAGGCGACAAATCATTTTTTTCCCCTAATGCATGGATCAGACAATGCATCGTTCACCCCATTAAAAAGAATAAAATATATAGTCTCGTGTGCGAGCCGTTGCTTGATTGAGCCATTGCTTAAAAAACAAATAATGTATTAGTTGATATTTTGTTTTCAAATAAATTTTGGATTTATATTTTAATTAGATTGTGATAATTTTTTTTAATGATATTGGGTGTTTAGTTTTTAAAGAGGTAAGTATAATTCATCTATAGTTTTTTCTTAATTTTATATAGATTAAAAAAAAAATAATATTGATTTTTTATAAGATTTTTTATATGTGCATCCTTTCATTTTTTTTTTATTCAATAAATTTTATATGTGTGTCAGATTCTATTATAAATTTATTTTTATGAAGAAATTCATTAAACACAACAAAAGTAAACTACCTTTGTTGCGATGTTAAATATTTTAATCTTAATTTGTTGCTTAATTTTTTACAGTATCACAGTATTAAGTTGGTGTTTTATTTTGCGATCATATATTTTTTTTTATCATGTAGTTAAATAAAAAAAAGTTTTGGAAAATAAAATTATAATCCCACTGAAATCTATAACCGGTTCACAAGTCTGACGTGCTAGCATGAGTTACCTGGTTCATAGATTTAATGAGTTCATCCATTAATCGGATATGGTTTTTTTTTAATTTTGATCCGTTCATTATTTTTAATAATTTTTTTTGATTTTATCCTTCAATTAATTTTTTGTGGCTAGAATATTATTGAGTAAAATATTTTTCTCTCATGTCTCTTTCGAACAACATTCCAAGTTTCTATAGCGATCGATGACTACATTACATCACTTCTCAGCAATAAAAACAGCTTAATTTTCACAATACATTTAATATGATGTAACGTAATTTCTCTCATATCTCTTTCTAAGAATATATATTCCAAGTTTCTATAGCGATCGATGACTGCATTATATCACTTCTCAGCAATAATAAAAAAAAATTTTATTTTTTCTGTGGTCTCAGGTTCGAATTCTGATAATGATCACTGGAGGCTTACATGATCGTTAACTTCAAGACTCATGTGATTAGTCAGAGTGCGCACAAGCTGGCCAGGACACCTACGTTAAACAAAAAAAAAAACTTAATTTTCATAATACATTTAATATATATATTCATAAAAACATAAAATTCATGAAAATAATAAAAAAATATTAACATAAATAAATAGAAAAACTAGAAGGCTGAAAATTAAAAAAAAATATATAAAAAAACTACTAAAGCTAAAAAAAAATAGTTCTAAGGCTATTTTAAAGGGCTTCTCGTATGATTATAGCAAGCTAACTTATTATAAAAATAAGTGATTAAAATCTCTTAGAAACATTTTAGCTTGATTCAATAAGCAAATTAAAAGTTATATATGTTTTTATTAAATAAGCTACTTAGCAAAATCATATCTTTTCTTGAACTTGAATTTGTTCATCAAGTTCCAAAATATACATGTTTGATTTTTCAAGTTGTGGTGTTTTGTCCAGGTGGGAGCTTCATCTCTTCAGTGCTTATTCTTAAGCTAGGCAGGATATCATGAGGTCTCCTTTTCATAATAGTTTTGACTAGTAATAGGCCTGCACTTTACTCTGACTCTAACCTAAATATTCTTCAACTCTAGCTAACTTGTTAAATTAGCAATTTAGATCATGAATCCAACTAGGCTTAACAATATTTTTTTTATGAAATAATTTTATTTAATCTACAATAAAATATATGCTATAAAAAATAGATAATGTTAAAAAAAGTATTGATGAGTTGTAAAAAGAAAACTTGCTAATATTATAAAAAGACTACTATATTTTTATTAAAAAAGTAAAAATTAAATGATATTTAATAAAATAATATCTAAAATATATTTTTAATTAGTTTAATAATTTAATACATTTATATTTTTATAATATTGTAAATTAATTATTTTAAAAAATAAAAAATAAAAACATAAATATGTCAAATGTGTGGGCTTGTGTAGCCAAGCTCGTGTGGCCCTTTAAAAAGAGTCATGTAAGTGGGCTAAGCCTACAAGCCTGGCCTTAATTAAAAATCCCATACTCACGCCCGGTGTTTTTTTAGAAGAGGATGACGCATCATTCATCCTTTTTTTTCTTTGTAACTAGGTGATTTCTCTTGTAATATTTTTTTATAATCTTCGGTGACCTCAAAATAGGATCCTAGTTTTTGGACCCTAAAATTCCAATTTTTAAATTGTTTTTATTTTTAAAAAATTTAAAAATACCATAAGAACCTACATAAACTACTAGCCAAACCCAAAATCACTAAAATAAAAATAAAAATCAACCTAATTAAAAAAAAATCTAAAAAGACCCTGATATACTTTTCCAAACATGTTTAAAGAAAAAAAACGCCACCATCATCAAATTCCTCTCATTGAATAAAACATATTAACACTAAAATCAATCTTTTTTGTTGCCCAAATGTGGCTAACCAATAATATTTTTTTCTGTTTGTTAACGACTTTCCTCTTTCATTCAAACTTTAAAACTAAAAAATAAACAAAATAAATTTTTGAACCCAAATATTAAATTCCAGAAACTAAAGGAACTAAAAAAGTAGTAAGTAATTAGGAATCCAGTTAGGGAAAAAAAAGTAGTTAGCATGTCTTTTTCTAATGAATCATAGAGTGCCACAAATTCATTGACTAATAAGGTTAAAAAATGAATTATAATTACAAATTAAAAAGAACAAAGAGGGACTAGGAATAACTTTTTAAAGCAAAATTGAAATTTACCATGAGGTTTTTCCATATGCCCTCAAAATCTTGGAGACTATATAGGCAGAATACATTTAGTACGTGATGTCCATGCGTTTCACATAACGGTCACCATTTCGTTACAACACACACCGACGGCTTCATTTCGTTTGTTTTGCATGTGAAGCGAATGACAAGATTATTTTTAATTACATCTATTTTTTTATTTGTTGTTTTTTATAAATATATTTAATTGATAATTTTTTATCTTGCAGGCTACGGTTCTTGAACTGAGCTAAGCCCAATGGAGCTTTTTGTGGAAACATACATGTGGAGTGATGACCGCAAAAAAGGAGTGTAGCGGTTCATGGATAGCCAAGCTCAACACTTTATGGTATGTTGATTTTCAACTATTTTTTTTATTTTCTTAAGTTATTATTTACTTGAATTTGATGAATTTATTTTTTCTTTGCAAGAGACATATAACAGCCGATTGAAGGAGAGATATGAGAACAATCATTTGACCTACCTGGATATAGATCTGAATTTGTTGTTGGAGGCATGATCGTCTGGTGGACCCGATAAAAATCGAGTATACGGACTCTCTAACACTACAGCCAAAAACTTGCGGACGACCAATAGTGTTTCTACCATTGGATGTTCATAATCAGTACCGAGCACTCAAACTTCAGAGTTTGAGGCGATGTTGGACCAACGAGTATAGGATTAGACGATCCATCTCAATAAAAAATATAAACGACTCACTGCGGATTATGAAGAACCCCGTCGAGTGGTAATGAAGATGAGATCATAGATAGGTTGTACATGTGCTCCCTTAATTGGCCCCACGGTCTCAGCGATGACCAGCCTCCTCCTTCTCCTCTAGCGCCGCCTCTATTTTAGTTTTATTGTATTTGAATGTATAAATGTTTAAATTTGTAATAAAAATATGTATTTTTATATTAAAATAATTGGTTTTTATATTATTTTAATTATTTTTCTACTTTTGTTCAATATATTTTTTAAAATAATTAAAGACGGTATTAATGACAGAACAAGTCCATCAGTATGTTCCAGAGAGTTGAAAAGGAATTACAGGAAATGTCATTGCTACTGTTAACTCATCAACGGAATAAGTCTGTCGGTATATTACAGAGAGTTGGAAAAGAATTACTGTAAATACCACTATAACTATTAACTCACCGATGGAATTACTGATAGTATTCTGTCAGGATATGTAATTTTTACCAATAAAATTATATACGGTTCAATTATAGGTGATATGTTAAATTTTACCGAGATAATTACCGATGGAATGAAGTGAGTAATTTTAATTTTTTTGTTCACATTTTCTGTCTATAAAGCCATTAATAAATTTATTAATGACGGACTCGACGATATATCAAAAATTACCAACGAATAAGTTTTTAATAAACTATTTGTATTTGTGAGGTCCTTGGTAAAATATTTACTGACAGGAATATAAATATAGTCAGTAAAAGCTCTTATATAAACTCTTTTTTATTTCTTTTCAATCCCATTTTCTAGAATTAAATAATTAGTCAAAATATAGTGCTCAGTCAATAATCTTGTGTCTAAATATATTGCTTCCTGACCTGTGAATTTGACGTTATAAGTGAATAACATGACGTATCCTATAGAACCCCCAAAGCCAGGAATCGGGTCTATAAATAGCCATACAATTGTACTGCACAGCCACAACCCACGACGAAAGCCATTCTCTGAAACAACATCAATATGGCTCCTAAACTTTCCTGTCTTTTGTTAGCTTTCCTCACCTTCTTTTCTATCCAGTCCTTCATAGGTCTGGCGAGGATTTTGAAATCCGAGCATCAGCAATATTCTTTTAATTCCCTTCAAAAGCTGGAGGGAGTTCGAAAGGGCCAAACTGTGGAAGGACTTGTTGAGCTCAAACAATACCTCAAAAGGTTTGGATACTATCCAAGTGATGTGAATCTCATGGCCAGCGATTTTGATGATCTCTTGGAGTCTGCACTAAAAACACACCAGAACTATTTTCATCTGAATGTTACTGGTATCCTCGACGATAGTACCATAAAACAAATGATGATTCCACGATGTGGAATGCCTCATATCACACCCAACAACACTAAATCAAAACACACCAAGTTCCACATGGTGATGCATTATAAGTTCTTCGATGGGATGCCAAAATGGCCACCTTCCAATTATGATCTGACCTACACATTTGGCTCGGATGGGCGTCCAAGTTGTTGATATGGACACCTTGAGGTCTGTCTAGATGCTTTCAAAAAGTGGTCAGATTTTTCTCAATTCACTTTCCAGGAGGCCTCTGATGCTGCATCAGCAAATATTGTGATTGCATTCTACAGCGGTGATCATGGGGATGGTCATCCTTTTGACGTGGGACAACACTAGCCCATGCTTCTAGTCCAGAAGGTGGCCGTCTCCATTTTGATGCTGACGAGAAGTGGAGTGCTAACCCCGCAATGGACCAAATTGACTTGGAATCCGTGGCTGTTCATGAAATAGGACATCTGCTTGGGCTTGATCACAGTAGTGATTCCAATGCCGTTATGTATTCAAAGATTCCACCTGGAACTGTCAAAAGGGATCTCGCCCAGGATGATATTGATGGCATACATGCTCTCTACGGTAATTAATTAATCGCCTAAAATTAACATATAGGTTATAAATTACAAGAAAGAATCGGAAGCAAAGAAGACAACCTAAGTCATCTTATTGGAAGAACGCTGTGCATAGCTTCGGGGTTCATAAAGCACCTGTTGCGTTCTGGAGTATGATTTAGATTTTCACTAGAAAATCTTGGGTTCAAATCCTAATAAGAATTTACCCTACTTGTATTGTGTAATATTTAATTAAAATATATGAACTTGGGAATGGTTAAGAAATACTTTCAAGTAATTGCCTGCTCTCTCCGATATTTTTTATTTTTGTTAATTACATTTTCGTGTAGATAAGAAAGTCTTGTATGTTTTCCTCCACAGAAGAAGGCATGACGACTCTAAACATTCAATGGCGAAGAAAGAGTCTTATTGTATGGATTTTTGATAGCCATACATGCATACGCGGTTTCAATTTATACAATGGGATCTATATATGCATATAAAAGTAATTAAATTCCTATACTCTTGTCTTTTAAAGATATGGAAGGAAACATGTTGAATTTCTATTGATTAAAAATTTACAAAAATCATAAAAATTATTCTTTATTCTTTATCTATGCTAGTTTTGTTAATGTTTCTTTACAATTTCTTTTTTTATTCATGATGGATTTTTATTTTTGAATTTTGAATTTTTCTTTCTATTTATTTTAAATTATTTTTAACATTAAAAAAAAACTTGGGAAAAAATAAATTTATTTTCAAAATGCAGATAATCTTATTTAAAAGTAGATTTGGTCATCACAAGTTTTTTATAAGATTGGGAATTTTATGTGGAGAGTGATGCACAATTCCTTGGGTGCGGGAAGCCCGTCCTATCTTAAATATCGTGCTCATCCTATCTAAACTATCTGAATTAGAAATTAAAGAATCCAAAAAAACAAAATTCATGAAAAGAGATGTCACAGGGCGCACGTGGGGCATCGAAAGACAATGGTGTTTACTTTATAAGTGTGTTGAAAGGATAAAGATTTTGGGTATAAACATAAAGTTAGGATTATAAAGTTCAGAAGTTGTCATCTAATATTATGGATATTAAAAAACTTATAGTATGCAAGGGTTGAGTAAGGACTAGTTATGCAAGGAGAAGACATATCACCCCTATTGCACCCTACCTAAAATAAATTGTATTGTTGTATGATTGTTTAGGTTGTGTTTTTATTTGTTGGTCTCATCTAACGTTCAAGACAGATCTTTTTTTGTAAAGAAATTAAAGCTCAAATTTAGCATCATATTTTTTTATTTTATATTTTTAATACCTGAGAATATACTTTACTGTGTACAGAATTTAGCACCCTAAATATTAAAATATACAGCTAAATCCTAACATTTTAAAAAATATTTTCTTGTATGTTTTCCTCCGCAAATGATGGCATGACTACTCTTGTCATTTTTCAACATTCAAGGGCGCTAAAGACTCTTATTGTATGGAATTTTGATAACCATACATGCATCCGCGGTTTCAATTTATACAATTGGATCTATGGTTTTCCCTATAACGCATATAAAAGTCGTTACATCTATGGTCAAACTTAATTTCCTTTACTCTTGTCTTTTAAAGATATGGAAAGAAACATGTTAAATTTCTATTGATTAAAAATTTACAAAAATCATAAAAATTTATTCTTTATTCTTTATTTATGCTAGTTTTGTTAATGTTTCTTTACAATTTCTTTTTTTTATTCATGGTGGATTTTTATTTTTGAATTTTGAATTTTTATGTTTTATTTATTTTAAATTATTTTTAAAATTAAAAAAAACTTTGGAAAAATTAAATTTATTTTCAAAATGCAGATAATCTTATTTAAAAGTATATTTGGTCATCACAAGTTCTCGATAAGATTGGGAATTTTATGTGGAGAGCGATGCACAATTTCTTGGGTGCGAAAAGCTCGTCCTATCTTAAATATCATGCTCATCCTATATAAACTATCTGAATTAGAAATTAAAGAATCCAAAAACACAAAATTCATGAAAAGAGTTGTCGTGAGGCGTCGAGTGACAGCGGTGTTTGCTTCCTGAGCGTGTTGAAAGGAATAAAGTTTTTGATATAATCATAAAATTATAATTATAAAGTTTAGAAGTCGCCACCTAGTATTATGAATGCTAGAAAATTTATGGTCTGTGAGAATCCAGGTAAGGGATTATTTGTGCAAAGAAAAGACGCATCATCCCCAATGCACTCTATTTAAGATAAACTGCATTGTTGTTTTATTGTTTTTCTAAGTCGTGTTTCTATATGTTGGTTTTATTTAAGGCTTAAGACAGATCTCCCTTCGTGAGGAAGTTAAGGCCCAGATTTAGCATCACATTTTTTTATTTTTTTATTTTTTTAATATTTGAAAATATATTTGACTGTATAATTTTACACTCCAATATTAAATATTAAAATATATAACTAAACCCTAACACTGTATGTTTTCCTCTACAAATGATGGCATGATTACTCTTGTTATTTTTATAACATTTTTCAATATTCAATTTCAATTTATACAATTGGATCTATGGTTTTCTATGTAAAGCATATAAAATTCCTTACATTTATGGTCAAATAAAAGAACAAGGAAAAATAAAATAAAAAAAAGGATAGCCTCTCAACAAAAAAAAAAAAACCATAAGGAACACTCTGAACCTTGGTTATTAAACTTGGCCCGGCTTAGCGAGTCAACCCGATGGCCAGACCGTTCTGGGTTTAATGAAAGATCGGCTGGGGCAACAACTCGGCAAAACCCGGTTAATCCGGTGGGTCAACCCATGACCCATGCGAACCCGGACGAGACCCGGGTTGTTTTTTTATGTGGGATTTGAAACCCATTAGTATATTTACTCTATATTCCTAAGAAAAAAGTTATGTTTTTTCAATGTGGGATAAAAAACTTTTTAGTTTAAATACTTCAACTTAAAGGGATAACATAATATCTTTTCAATGTAGGATTTGAAGCCCTTTTATATATATATATACTCTATGTTTCCAAGAAAAAACGTTTCAATGTAGGATTTGAAACTCATTAGTATATATACTCTATATTCTCAGGAAAAAAAGTTATGTTTTTTCAATGTGGGATAAAAAACTTTTTGACTTAAATACTTCAACTTAAAATGATAACATAGTATCTTTTCAATGTGGAATTTGAAGTCCTTTCGTATATATACTCTATGTTCACAAGAAAAAAGTTAATTTTTTTCAATGTGGGATAAAAGACTTTTTAGTTTAAATACTTCAACTTAAAAAAATAACATAATATCTTTTCAATATAGGATTTCAGGCCTTTTGTATATATACTCTATGTTCACAAGAAAAAAGTTAATTTTTTTCAATGTGGGATAAAAGACTTTTTGGTTTAAATACTTCAACTTAAAAAAATAAAATAATATCTTTTCAATATAGGATTTGAAGCCTTTCGTATATATACTATATGTTCACAAGAAAAAAGTTATATTTTTTCAATGTGGGATTTGAAATTTATTAGTATATATACTCTATGTTTCCAAGAAAAAAGTTATTTTTTCAATGTGAGATAAAAAAAAAATTTGGTTTAAATACTTCAACTTAAAAGCTTAATATAATATCTTTTTAATGTGGGATAAAAAACTTTTTAAAATATTTTTTTAAATTTCATTATTTACAATATGTATAGTCTATATTTACATTGATTTTTTCTTAATTTTTTCATATGAAATATCAAAGTTTTAAATATATATTTTTTAATTTTTTCAGATTGATCCAAAAAACTTGGGACCGGACCTCTTAGCTGGGCCAACTCTCAAGCCGGGTTGAATAACTATGCTCTAAACCCAGAAAAAGGACCGAAACCGAGGGGAAGACTCTCTAAAACCATCCCAGCAAATCAGCAAACCATTCAACTCATCTGAACCCAGAAAATCAAACCACCATCATCTGCAACCTTTCCCTAAAAAACAGAGCCTCCAGGAAGAACACAAAGCCTCTCGGATTCAAACCAAAAACCCAGAAATCAAGCTCATCTCCTTCACCCGAGTTAACCATCAGCCACCATCTTCATCTTCAATGCCAGCGCTATTGCCAAACTCAAACTTCATCTCTCCCAGACACGCTGCCAAACTCAAAATCCCATCTCTTCCCAACACTGGAAAAATCCAGTTCCACAACACAACCAATCTTCAAGCAAACCAGCCTACCCAATAACCACCCACACCACATGATAGATCAACAACACAGAGGCTTCATCTCTCATTTCCTTCAAACGTCATCAATACCCAGTTCCATTCCTCCATTTCCACCAGCCTTAAAACAGCCCTCATAAAATAATCCAACACTGGAACCTTCTCCCTCCTGCACGAAACCGAAATCAACAACCTATTCCTAGCCAAACTTACCCAGAAAAACCAGACCCAATCAATCCGAAACCCAGTCCTCGTTCCTCACAAAGTTGTGCTTAAGAACACCCCATCACTGTCCCAAGAACAACTAGTCTCCGTTGGCAGCCTCTTTTCCCTTGTTTTCACCAGAACCCAACCATGTGCACAATCCTTCTCAACCATCAAAACAGCCACAAGCCATAGTCACCGCCGACAGCCCTCACCACCATTCCAGCCAACCCAATCTCCACCGTGAACCTGTTGCAAGCCCAGCAATAATCAACCTCTCTTCAACCACAACCGCCAAATCTCCTTTTTAACCACTATTTTCCAAGCAAACCACGTAAAAAGACAAATAAAAATATTTTGAGAATTTGAAAATGATCTCAATTTAAAGGAAGGAATAATCTGATTAATTTTACGTTATTGTTCATAAATTTCAATTAAAGTGTCAGATCAGGCCAAAATTTTGTGTCGAGTTTTCTACCATTTGATCTATTTTGATATAAAATTTCAGTTTAATCAAAGTTAAAAAAAGCTTTATTATTTAGTAGAGGTGATCATTTTCAATTCAATTTAATTTTTATCAAAAGAGTAATTAAACTGAAATTTTTTTAAAAAAACCGAAACCTGTTCAAACAGACTGGTTTTGGTTTGGATTTTTAGAACAAAAACAAGTTCAAACCGGTTTGACTCGGTTTTTTCTGGTTTTTTTGGTTTGGCTCGGTTTTTTTTCCAGTTCGGTTTAGTTTTTTTAATTTCAGGCTTGTAAAACCGAAACCGAACCGGTCGATATTTTCAAACTTTAATCAGTTTTTTTCATGGTTTGGGTTTTTCAATTATTTTTTTTTTTTCAGTTTTTTTAATTTAATCGGTTGTTTGATTTTTTTCTCACCCCTATTATTTAGGTCAGTAGCTACGGTAACTTACATGAAAATTAATTAAAGGCAGGAAGGAGTGGCATTTTTGTAAGCAAGCAAAAATTCATCACTCTCTCCCTTTATAATAGTCGGCTAAACAGCCATGAGAGGAAAAAAAAAGACAAAGGCTTTCTATTTTCTATCTAAAATCTCCAAAATTCATTCTTCAAATGAAAAATCCATAATAATTCTTAATGATTTGTGAAGAAAACAAGAGATTGAAGTGAATTTGGAAAGTACAAAGGAGAAAAATGGCTATGAAAAGTGTAGAGTAAGAAAAAAAGTGATTGAAGAGAAAAAGGAAGGAAATGGTTGAAATCTTGCAAACTTCTTGATTTTATTTGGCAAGTGATGTTAAACCCTTTATTAGAATTCTAATGAACTTATTCTTGGTTTCAAGAAATATTAGTTTATGGGATTTTGATATGGACTTATGGTTATTTGAATTAAGTGTTTAGAATGTTAAAAATCATTATGAGTGATGTTCTTGAGCATGAAAAAACTAATGGTAGTGTGATAACTATGAAAAAATTACAAAGAAAATTCCGGCAAATTTATTAGTTGATTTCTAGCTAATATTCAAACTTGAAAATGACAAAATTTAGAATTGGTTTCTTCATCCAAGTTGTAGATATAGATGTTATATTTTCAATTAAACTATTTTTGATTAAGTTGCTATTGAACTATAGAAATGAGCTAAAAAATAAAAACAGGTTAAATTATAACTTGTTAGACAAATTTTATATGTTTATACAATGTGTGGTTTGGATATGCAAATGGCAAAATAGGTTTTATTATTTATATGAAAGTTGTAGTTAAGAATGTTATCTTTTAAATGAAACTGGTTTATCTTAATTTGGATTATAGAACTCCATATTTGAGTTAAACACTGAAGACGAGTCAAATTGTATCCTGTCGGACATATTTTATATGCTTTTGTAATGTGTGGTCTTGGATGTGTAAATAGAAGAACTAGGTTTTCTTCATTATATGAAAGTTATATTTAAGGACGTTATCTCTTAAATGAAACTGGTTTTGTTTAATTTAGAGTTATAAAACTCTAGATATGATGAGCAAATGGCTAAATTGTGTCTTGTTGGACACATTTTGTATATTATTGTAATAGGTGGTTTTGGGTGTGTAAACGACAGAACTTGATTTTATTACCTTCAACGAGATTGTGGATTTATATCTTAGCTTTTAGAATAAGTAATTCACCCTCAAAATCAAGTCCTATAACTTTTGTTATGAGCTAAATATCGATGTTATGGTTTGGTTAAATGAAACCAATCAAGATTTGCCATTTCTAATCCTTTTTCAAGGTAGTGTTAGTTAACGAATATAAACTTATTTAAATGCATGAGAAGTTGAGTGTTAATGATTGTATTAAGCTTATCTTTTTCTTGCATGCAAGTTGTAAGAATTGAGAATACATGTATGGTGAAATGACTAACAAATTTTATTGTACGGTGAAATGACTAGCAAATTTTATATATCATGGAAATTATTGTGGCAATAAATGATGGTAGTGATTGTGCTCTTGAAATATTGGCCGCCTTTGATATAAATATAAATTATTAAATCTAAGGGTTTTCTTAAACCAAGGGCATGTTGAGATGACATAAAACATATTGTGAGGTATATCATGAAAATTGTATGTATGAGTGATGAGGTAATTATTGGAATGGATATGGGTAGAGGATTAGGGAATTATGTGTAAATGCATAATATAAATTGGTTATGAACTTGTGTTTGGATATGTTGAATGGAAAATAATATAAATGAAATTCAAATTGGAATGTGTGACTAATAATGATTGTTATGTGGAGTTATAGGAGAAGCGTGCGGGACAAAACTCGACTTCTCGAGAACTTAAACAATAAGAGTTAAGGTAAGAGATTTACCCTCCCTAGCCTATTTATTTAATTAAATATGCTTTTGAAATTGTTAAATTTACAATGGTTAATTGATTGTGTTATGTATTGTATTATTAATTGATGGCTTATACAAAAATTGGTATGTTTTGTAATTAAATGTATAGGCAAAAAACACGCGGTATGTTATGAAGTGTGATTGATCGCAACAACGGTAAATTATTTATAATTGACTTTTGACTGCAATGACAAAAATTTATATGTATGAATTATTATTGATCATAATTGTGATAACCGTGTGTAATTTGTGTTTGACCGCAACGATAGAAGTTTTTATGTAAGAATTATTATCGGTCATAACGACAATAACCATGAGTAATTCGTGTTTAACCACGACAATGGAAAAAAGAAGAAGATAGATGTCAATGTTAGAAATATATAGGTGATGAGAAGAATAAAATAACTAACGTATGAGATAGCCAGCCAGTAAATGGATATTATCATGAGATTAGTGCATGATGATAGGCTATGTTGTGGAACTAGTTATCTGGCAATGGGGCATCTATCCAAAGATAGGCTATGTTGTAGAACTACTTACTCAGGAATAGGGCTAATGCCCGGTAATGGGCTATATTGTCGAACTAGTTACTCGGCAACTGAGCTAGTGCTCGGTAATGGGCTAAAGACATCAGTTCGTTTGATGACTAGAATATGTAATTTGGTTTAAATGGATTTGTGTGGAGTTATTATTGCCTAGATGACCGACTAGTTGGACTGTTAATAAAATTTTGGATGAAACCCAATTGTTAAATAGAAGTAGTAAATCATGATTATTGCATTGAGTGTTGGATTAATAAGAATTTGTGATTGAGTTCATGGCATAGATGGTTTGTTGAATTCTATTCTTCAATTGTGATATAAACGTAAAGTTTCGAGATGGTTAAACCATGAAATTGTCTGGAATGTTTGTGGATAAATAAAAATAATAATATTTCCAGGATTTTCAATGATTCATGTCTGGCGAATTATCTGAAACACTTTTTTAAATTTAAAAAAATAGGGTTATTACATGGAATTACTTGTGTGAGGATGATGTTGGAATTTTGTGAAATGATTGGTACAAGAAATGGTAGGACAACATTTAGATAGAGTTTTCGATAAGAAAAGCTCAACCGACATCTCATTAAGTTAAGAAAGTTTTCATTTAAAATAATAAGTCAAGGTAAAGTTCAAGTCTTAAGTCTTTTTGGAAAAGAGTCATAAATAGTGTGAAAGGTCATAGCTTGGGTTATATAAAAAGGAATTGAAATGATGAAACCTAGTGATAATAAGTATAGACTACAAGAGATTAAACTAGGCATATAATCACTCATAAGGTTAAAATGATAAATTATGTGGTAAGAAAACATGAGTGTTTGATTAGAATAAATTGAGTATGCCTAAAGGGCACAAATATGTTTAGGAGACAAAAGGTGATAAAATTTAAATGTATTGTGAATTAAAAAATAGTGTGAACCAAAAATGGTAATGATACACACACAATTGTACGAATTAGATGTGTTTGATTAAACAAACTATAACATAAATTGAACGTGTTGGGAATAAAAATTTTCATAATGTGACTAAGATAGTAAAATGAGCACTTTGATGAAATATAAGATCATCAAAAAATGAATGAAATGTACTAAATTAGAATCTTGCATAGATTGATGTATTTACCAGAAGATTGGCAAAATTGATTCGGCTTATATCATTGATATATGTGTGTTTAATATGTACTCATTGCATGATATTTTAATGTTATAAGAATAAACTGTCTTTAGGGTTATCACTTACTTGAATAGAACAATAGACCTTACTTAACATTTTTTTTGGTTAGGTGATGATTATGTAATTTTTTAATATGTTGACTATCTTTTATAATATAATTTTGAGACTAACTTATATATAAATGAAATTAATACTAATGATGTTCGTAACTTAATTATTAATCTCTTTTGTTGGGGTTGTAATATGACGTTAAACCTACTCTAGTTTTATTCAATTAATATTGTATGTAACTAGTTCATAATGTTCTTATATTTTATATACGTCACTTGTTGTAAAATAGTTTATACTATAATTGTACATGAGTTATGAAATGAAAAATTGGGAATGATAGATGAATTGTATTCTTGATTTGGTAATGTGATTGGTTAAGGTCCAAGAAGTTTGGACAATATTGAGATTGTGATATCATTGTGTATGTAGGAGTCGATGGTTTGGGAATGTTCCATATTAAAAGGAAACCTGTCTAAATTTTAGTATAGGCTTAAATGATGTAAAGGTTGGAAACATGATGCTAATATGTAAAATAAATTACCCCAATTTCAATAGGTTCAAGACTTAAAAGGTTGTGAAAATACCAGGTCGTTACAAAAAAGGTGTATTGACGCAAAATATTATGGTTGCATATAGTTTTGACATGCAATTCATTTTTGTTTAGGCTAGGGAGAGAAGAGAGAGCACACAACACGCGTATTTTTCTTAAGACAATAGGCAATCTTAATATCAAATCTCACCACCAACCAAAATACTTAATGTTATTTATTTTAAAACAAGTAAATGTTATTGTAATCATTGGGGAGTATATAACAAAGTCATATTATTGCATGCAAATACTATGTGGTTGATTTAGGATATCCTAGTAAGTATGGCTTTTAAGCCTATAAAGGTAAAAGATATTACTTGTCCAAACTTTAAAGGCGAGGACAATCAAGAACTCGGAAGGAATTCTTTAGTCGTTTTCATTTCTCAATAAGTTGTGTGTATAACATACATTTAGAGTATGGAAAAAAAGGTGAAGAATTTTATAGAACATGCCTTCTTTTCCTTACAAAATACAAATTCATATTGTAGTGGCATCCATGATACTATATAACTATATTAGAAGGAAGTCGCAACAATATGTGACATTTGCTGAATTTGATCGTAATCTCAATTTTGTTCCTTAAAATTTTTTTAAATAATGTTGTTTCATGTTCACAAACCCATGAAAATCAGAGGGCTTCGCGTATGGATTTGATTCATGATGGGATTGTAACAAGTGTAATGGTACAATAACATCGGTGTTCTAGTTGACATTGTTTTTTCTTTACAATGTATTAATAATGAAATGCATATTAATGTAATTTGAAAAAAAAATAATTAATTACATGTTTTTTTTGTATTTTTATTACAAACTTCAAATTCAACCATAATTTTAACCAAATATTTTCAACATGTGTTTTGCTTAACAACAATTTTAACAATAATTTTGACCAAACATATATTTGAATCAAACCAACCCACAACTAATTACTCAAAAGAAACAATCAATTGTTATTTTTTTTTCTTGCTTATGTTTCTTAAACAACTTTAGACTGCTGGTTTATGAATTATAAAAAAAATTGTATTGTAAAAGCAAGTTACCCTTAGCCTGACCATCTCAAGTTCAAGAATTACCTAATAGCTTATGGCCTTTCTAACAGTCATTGAATACCTATTACGCAGATTTTGAATAAATGGAGATGCAGGTTTAGAAATGGTTCTTCTCATTGAATTGAAAATTTCAACGAGAATCTAAGGCCCTAGCTAGATGTGAAGAACAACAACCTATTGACTCTAGAAAAGCTAATTATGCAGTCCCATAATGTCAAAATAAATAAAAAAATAGATGATTAATACTGTTTGATGACAAACTAGTTTCCCAAATGCATCAATATGTACAAGCTAAGCATCAAAAGGATTATCAAGACTGCTATTCAAACACCTGTGGACTGCCTCTGTCATGTCCTTCTTTCTCTTCAGGCCTGGATTCTTCTACTAATTTTATCCAAACCAGTGAAAGCTTATATCCACCTTATCCCTTCACTCTATCTCTGTTTTTAAATAATGAAACCTTGGAAAAATTTAAAAAAAAAAAAAAAACAGTATAAAGGATCATGTTTTTAAGAAGAAGAAACTAAAGTTTTGAACTCTCAAGTGCTCTATCTCCTGCCCCCTTTTCTCTTTGTCTATCTCTGTGTTTCTTATTCTCTATTTATAGGCACAAGTAATGAAGAGATTCAGGATTTTAATCACCCAAATCTCCCATTAAAGGCCATTCCGACGTTTCAGAATCTTTTGCTAGTTGGGTGTTTTGCAAGGATTTGGGGCATTAAAATAAGATTTTCGAATGCTGAAGATTAATTTCCACGTGATTGCATCTTATCTAGAGATCAATCACAGCTGAGGGCCTAAGCCAAAAATCCCATGAACAAAGCCTTTTCCTATGTTTTCCACACCCAGATATTGAAGAACATATCAAAACAACATCGTCTACTTCTTCTTTTTTCCACCATATAAAAACGACGCTGTTTTTGGAAAGGCACAATAATTTAATTAGACCCTAGAATGTTTCTGCCTTTTCATTGCAGTCCCTGGTTTTTTTATTTTTCCAATTTCATTCAATTAGGGTTTTAATTTTTTATTTTATTTTCAATTTAATCACTAAATAAATAAATTAAATCCTTGAGTTTGAGCGTTTATTCTAGTTTAGTTTTTGGTTCCCAAAATTGGGCATTTTTTAATCAATTTTGCCCTAAATCTTATTTTTCATCTTCAATTTCACACCTAATTAAAGCAATTAGACCCCTGGGTTTGGCTATTTGTTATACATTCATCCTTGGGCCTTCAATTTTTTTAACTCCAGCATAATCAACCCATTTTCCTTAATTTTATCTTCAATTATGTCCCTAATTGCATTTTAAATTGTTCATAATATTTTTTACCTTCTTCAATTCATCCTTGGCTTGTCAGATTCAATTATTAGTTCAATGTTTCCCCAATTGTATTTTATTCCACTCTTTTTTATTATTATTTTATGTATTTTTTTCATTTTCTTCTTTTTATTTCATAATTTAACATGTCACACAAAAATAAACAAAAATGACAAAAAATAATGAAATGAATAAAATTTACTTGATTATTAAAAATATATATATATATATATATATATATATATATGAAAAAAAAAATAGGGTCAAAATTGTTATGACAATTGTTATCATTTGTTTTTGACAGGAAGTTCCCTAGTTAGAAAGAAATATTTTGTCCAACTCCTATTGACATAGCTACTAATTTCATTGTATTATAAAACATTTTAGTGCAAAACAGGATTTAAAAGTTATGGTGACATCTAGGAATCTGTATCCTCTACTTATTATAAAGATATCAAAGCAAAAAGTTATTGGGAGTGCGTTTAACTTTATATTTTGGAAAGAATGTGCAATAATTTCATGAATAACTAAACTTTTAATTCAAGTTCTATGAATTGATGACAGTGATGACAAGCCTTCAATTGAATATTTGTATGATGTTATTTATTCTTCAAAGAATTCAGTTTTCAAAAAAAATAAAAGGCTAGTGTACAACTTTTTTTATTATCAATAATCAATGGGATGAACAACTAATTATATAAGAAACTTTATACAATAGAATTTTTGTTGAATTCTCGATTTCAATATAATATAAATCTATTGGATAAATATATGAACACCATTTTTGTCCATCTATTATTAAGAAATTTGCATATGGAAATTCAACATTGCAAGGCTTACAAGTTATATGAAATTGCTTAGGATTGCATAACATGATTTTGTTCTAGTGTCTATGATAAATGATCATATCCTTTTACGTCTAGGTATATTATCATTTTCATATTCAAAGTAAATTAAAAATATCATCTTTGACATGATATTACTTATTAATTTTTATTAGAGACAAATGATGGATGACATATGGAAGTTGTACTCTAAATCTATAAAAGTTTGTTATAAGAGCTTTAAGTTAAACTTGTAGGTCTTTAGGTTGGGAGAGGAATTGAAGTATTTTTTAACATATCCACCCTAAAAAAATAAATAGATTGGAGCATTAAAGACTTGATGACTTTGTTTACATCTACTAAGATCTGAGGTTGAAACAAAAATATAATTTTTCCTCTAATTCTTTAAATATTATTATATCTTATTAAGTAGAATTATTAATATTTTTAATGTGTTTACCTTCACTTTGAACATGTAAGAATTATTAAAAAGGTCAAAATTATGATCCAATTAACTTTGATATTAGAATTGGATATTAGAAGATGATCCGTTGACTTTGATAACTAAAAAAGTAAAGAGTTTTCACAATGACCATTCAAAATAATTCAAATGATGGTAATGGATGATTGATCCTTTAATTATTGATTTTTTTAAAAAAATAATTTATTGCTTAATATGTAATATTTATATTTTAATTTTAGAATTAATAAATATCGATGAGATTGAAGGTGGTTGTGGGGATGAATAAGGAGCACGGTAATTTTTTGATAGGCATTGATAAGATTTGTTGAATCTCACCAGTATTTGATTTAAATCTTTCTTCTATAGACACTAAAATACTTAATGTATTCATTCAATCAAAGTGAAGGTATTGTTGTTTTAGAATTTTCTATATTATTGGTTTGTGATGCATTGCAAGTCAAATAAAAAAAATTAATGTAAGAAAATGTTCAAGCATTAATAATGTGTTTTCTAATAAAAAAATATTTTAATCATAAACTCAAACTTTGATGTATATTGGACAACATCTTTTTTTAATATTGATACGATGACATATTGAATGATATTTGTTTTCAAATAATAAAATTGTGACATATTAGACCGACCTGAGTTAACCTGTCAAGTCTATGACTTGAGTCATGAGACCATGATAATTTTATATAAAAAATCAAAATTAATTATGAAAATTAATTTTTAATCAACCCAATATTGAAAGATAAAATTCAAAAATAATAATTAAAAAAGAACAAATAAACTACTTGAATCAACCCAAGTTAACTTACCAAACTCACAACTTAAAAGGCTGAAACATGAGATAGGAATAATTTCATAAAAAGAAAAATAAATTATAAAGCTCAATTTCAAACCAGTCTAATATTGAATAAGAAAATAAAAAAAATCCATTAAAAAAAACTAAATTAACTCAGAAAAAGCTGTTAAATGCAATATAAGATATGAATTCTTCTTTGAATTCTGGTTCTTGGGACTTGTTCTTTTATTCTTGGTGTTTGCGAAGATGGCTTTAATCTGGATAGTGCTATAAAAAGAAAACAATGAACTTCTACTTGTCTTCTAGCAAGCCTGAGTTTATTGGCTTTAATCTGGGCTTGCTACCTTGCCCAGTCAATTTCTAAAGCGCTAGGGACTCTCCTTATTACATGCATAGAAAAATCATACTCTCTCATAGGTGAAGAAGAGCTTGGAATAGAAAAATCTGGACTTTCCATATTAAATCAACATTTATGCTTCACCCGCCATAGGGATTGTATGTTTTTAATCTCTCTAGATCATACAGTAGACAACGTTCATTTCCCATTTTAATAAATTGCATGTGCTCAGGAAATAAAAGCATATACTGTAACTGCAGGGGAAAAATTTACAATCCAGATATACTTTATTACATTTTCTAATACCTGTTTTTGCATTTTAAAAACAAATTTTTAAAAGAATTGAATTTTTTTTATTTTTTATTTTATTTTAAATTAATTCTTTTTATATTTTTTTTATTATTTTAATATACTAATATTAAAAATTATTTTAAAAAAATTATTTTAATATATTTTCAAACAAAAAATTATTTTAAAATACAACTTTCTTGACACTACTGACAATTCCCTTAATATTTAGAGTTGAAATGACTTGGATTTGGGATGATTCCGAAAGTGGCAATTTTGAGTGATCAAAAGGCAATCTACTAATAGGAATGTCTCTAACGCCCTTTGTTGGATGAAAAATTATTTTTTAAAAATTATTTTTTATTAAAAAATTTAATTAACAGAAAACACTTTTCAATCAAAAAAAATTTAGCTTGATTTTCATGAAAGTGTTTTTCTTTTATTTTGTGAAAAATTTTCAATCAAAGAAAACATTTTTCAAAAGTTGTGAAAAATTTAATAATATCATATTATTTATTGATTATATCAAATTTGATCCTCAAACTTTTGATTGCTATATATATTTTGTTTTGAATATTTTTTTTTTCAATTTCATCTCTTAGAATTTGATTTTTATATTAACTTTGGTTCTTATTTTTACGATTGTTATTGGCTTTTTTCTTATCATTTTTTTAATTAAAATTTTTTGTCTATCAAATTTGGTCCTCATTCTTTTAATTGTTACTTATTTTATTTGAAATAATTTATGAAATTATTATTATTATTATTATTATTTTAATTTCATCATCTTTTAATTTTTTTTTTATCTGTTAGATTTGATCTCTATTATTTTGATTATTATTTATTTTATTTGAGATAATTTATGAAATTATTTTTTTTTCAATTTCATTCTCATTCAACTTTTTAATTTGTAAGATTTGTTTCTCATTATTTTAATAAACTTGAAAAAAAAAATAAAACATTAATAAGTTATTTTCCATGACATAACCAAATACTGGAAAGTGTTTTCCAACTTATTTTCCATGACACTACTAAACATCGAAAAATAATTCACTTTCCCGGAATTCACTTTCCAAGGAAATCACTTTCCAAAAAAAAACTACTTTCCAACAAACAAACGGGGCATAAGCTGGATTAACTTTGTAAATTTCCATCAATCACATCATTCCCTCACCTTCGTGCAGGAGTAACATACAACGTGTTATTTTTTCATATAATTAAGGTGCATTTTTTTTTTATATTAACATTGGTGTCCAGCAAATTTGTGCGTGTGAGAAAGTGCTGCTAATTCTAATCAAATTCTAAAATAAAAGGATATTCATTCACATAAAAATAAAAGATGGAAAATTATAATATTTTACCTGACTTTTCCTTTAATTGCACACATTTTTTTTATCTTAATTGTCACTTTTTCTTACTAAGAATAAATCATTTTTATTTTTATAAACATATTATAAAAATAAAGTTTATTTATATAAAACATAAATAAAAATATAAGTAAAATAATCTCTTCGAAACATTTAATACATATAAAATAATTAAAAAACAATTGTTATTTCAAAAAGGCTAGATAAATAATCTAGAAAATAAAAAAAAGATATTAATTTGAATATAAATTTTTTTAAAAAATAAATATAAAAAATTATCAATTGTTTTAAAAAATGAGGTCATGCACTACTAGAGCTTGCAAGCCAAAGCCTCGCACCTGGCTCAAATTAGAAAGGACCCACATATATAGGCCATTATTTTTTTATTTGAAAATGTGGACATGCCATCTGACCTAAAATGTTTTTGAAAAAAAAAACAGGTAATACGTCACCTATTTCTTCCCAAATTTCTACAATAGTAGTGGCTGAAAATTGAGGTTTTTGAATTTTTTTTTACCTATAAAACCATTTTTTATCTAAAACACTTCATACATCTTGATAAATTCATATATGATCTCAAATAACCTAAAAGCTCAGATCCATAATTTTAGGTGACGAGAATGTTAAAAAATACCTACATAAGACTCTTTTATCGAGTAAAACTTATTGACACCAAGATTGATTATTTTCATGGTTTAAATTGATGTCAATCAAGACTTTTTTTCTATCACCAATATTCGGTGACTTCTATTTTCTCTTTCAAACCACGAACTGAAAAATATAAAAAATAAAATTCTTAACTGAAATTGAAATATCATAAACCAAAGGGACTGAAAAAAGAAATTTAAAAGTATAAGGACCCAATTGAATTTTTTTTCCACAAACTTTGATATTGTCACCTATTTTCCCTACTTTTTTTACTTTGATAATTTTTTTAAATTTTTTTCTTTTCTAATAAATTAACTTAAATTAATCTTTAATTCGATCCTAAAAAGATGATTAAAAAAATAATATGAATGGAAAAAAAAAAATCTCGATCCACAGCACATCGAGTATGTCTCCACAATGCAGCCCAATAGGATCTGCTTCATGAAAAATGCCACAACGTTATTTTTTTTTGTTAATGATTCTTTACTCATATTCCTCTCTGTGTTTGTTTGTTATTTTTGGATTTAATGGACTTTATTTGTTACATTACTTTGTCTGGGCCCATAAATGTAACTTTTACAAAAAAAAAAAAAAAAAAAAAAAAAAAAAAAAAAAAGGGAAATGAATTTCTAGTTTTTGGGTTTGTGGAGGAACCAAGCCTATTTATGGAGGAAACAAGCCTAAAATAATTTCCTATATGTTTGAGTCTCGTTGGCTTGGTAGTGCAAGCAAAGCCTAAACAATTTACTTTGGCTCATAAATGTATTTGAAATAAAATCTTTAGCTGCATCTATAGATCGAGCACAAGATAAGATTATAAAACAACAATATTAGAAAAAGAAAACTCCACACACGAAAGGAACAAATATTTTTATCCCACTTGATTGAAAATTTCAATACTCAATACTAAAAAATTGACAAATACAAATGGAAACGGTGATGAAATTTTTCACCGGTATATTGTAATGACCTTTATCGATAATTTTTCATCCATATATCCATCGGTAAACACCAAAAGAAAAATTCTCTCGATATATACTAAGGGAAATATATTGAGAAAATAAAGAATAAAAAATTCCAACTATACAATGACATGTAACTTGTATAGACGATGTCACCAACGGAATTAACCAAATGGTAAAGTATCGAGAGAATTACGAAAGGTATTACAGTGGGATTAAAAAAAAACAAATCGCATGGTGATGCTGAATTTATAGCGACAATTTATGACCTAGCGATTGACCCTCCTCCCCCCTCCCCCGTTTCTCTTTCTTCCTTCTGCATTTTTTTTTTTTGCAATAAACAATCATCCCTCCCCCAATTTTAATACAATTCAACCTCCTACAACAAATTTGGACACCGCAACACTCAGTTTGTTAACATCTGTGTTCTAATTCAAATTTTATTAAGGATTCTTCACTTTAAATAAGCAAATCTACCATTTTTTATATTTGAACTCAATTTTTAAATGTTAATATTGTTTGCATGTTTTTGTAGTATATATATTTTGTTTGGGTGTTTACTTGTTTTATAGTTTTTTCTCATAGAAATTTGTTGTATGGATTTATGATTTGTACGTGTTAGGGTTTGTTTTAAATTTTGTAAAATTGTATTTGTTTGTAAATTGATGAAATTTATGTGTTTTGTGATGAAATAAATAATGGCTTATTTAATGAGTCCATTTTATATTTTATCAATTTTATTACCGAGTTGAAATTTTCAGTAAATGTGTAGAAATTTTAATTTATATAGATAATTGATGATGAATTAAGAGTACTATTAAAATAGATTGAATAAGTTTAAGCTAAACTAATATTTTTGCAAATTTATTTAGTTAACATTGTTAGTTAATACATGTTGTCATCATTATTTAAGAGTACTATTAAAATAGATGCATTGTTCATGGATGTAACGAGATTCAATTCAAGGGTTGTCATCATTATTTAAGAGTATTATTAAAAGTACTATTTAGTTAACATTGTTAGTTAATACATCTTGTCATCATCAGAGTAGTAGCTCTAAGATTTATACTTAAAATCTAATCTATGAAAAGGTGATGATTATCTTGCAATTAAGTACGATGTAGATTTCACAATAACAGGAACTAAAGATGTTTGTAATTAGAACTACGATTAGTATTTGGCTATTCTTCTTCTTGTTTTTGTTTCTGTTTTTAAATTATGTTTTTGTTCAATTTAGTTTCTCTCTAGCCTAAATTGATGAAATTAGCTTTGAATTTATGGTAGACTTATAAAAAATTATAAAAATATTATAAAAAAAATATTAATTAAAATTTTTGTTTAGGATACTTCAATGATAGGTTAAAAATTGTTTTTTTTATAAAAAAATAAAAAAAAATTAATTAGACATGATCACCAGATCCAAAAGCCTATAAAAATATAAAAAAAATTAATTAGGATTTCAAGATAGTTTAAATTTTTTTTATAAAACAATTTGTAAAAAACATTAATTAGAATTTCTATTTAAAATAGTGTAAGGGTAGTTTAAATGTTTTTTTATGAAAAAATTATATAAAAAAATTAATTAAAATTTCTGTTTAAGATACTTGTTTAAATATTTTTTTATAAAAAATAAAAAAATTAATTAGATACGGCGATCAGACCCAAGTCGCTTGGGCCTGTATTGGTTAGCAGGCCCAACTCTCTTTGGTGAGGCATGACTGTCAGGTCAAAAAGCCTATAAAAAATAATAAAAATAATTAGAATTTAGTTTAAATATTTTTTTATAAAAAATTTTATTTAAGTTTTTTATTTTTGATACTTTAATGATAGTTTAAACATGTTTTTTTTATAAAAAATTATTTATAATTTATGTTTAAAATATTGTAATGATAATTTAAATATTTTTATTTTTAAAGCTCATGGATCTCTCATAGCTACTAGATTCAAAAGATTTAAAATATTTTTTATGTTATTAATATTTTTTAATGTTTTTTTAAAAATAATATTAATATATCGCGAAGCGCAGACCGATGAACTATACGGGAAGAATGAAAAATTTTTATTTATTTTTTTAATAATAGGGAAGAACGAACCTGAGATAAGACGTTAAATAAATAGAAAGAACAACATACAACTTTTTCAGGCGGCTAAATTTGTCAAACCAGTTTAACCAGTAAGGTTTCTGTTCTGAACAGCTGTGTGTAGTCTCAGTCAACTTGTCCTTAGATTCCAACTTCCAAAAGCAAAATTGAACT